>Ga0364880_10297_pt1 | contig 22787 bp, 19 predicted proteins | sample ExccelJu500001D3_5_FD_206927 | JGI IMG/M metagenome (GOLD analysis project Ga0364880, IMG submission 206927) | Enriched cells from Trout Bog Lake Hypolimnion, Wisconsin, USA - BchlTB.July30.5000.01.D3 | ecosystem: Environmental > Aquatic > Freshwater > Lake > Hypolimnion/Profundal zone | place... | reverse complement strand
TGGCCATTGGTGTTTTTCTGATGGTTTTATGTCTGGTATCAGTTTCCTGTAAAAAAGATCTCCGGCAGCCTGATGTTTTAAAACCTGTTGTTTTACCGGTAAACGCCGGAAACATTATACAGAGTAATACAGATTTTGCATTCGACTTTTTGCATAGTGTATTACAAAATGACAATACACCCACTAATAAACTGGTTTCACCACTGAGTATTTATATTGCATTAAGTATGCTGTATAATGGGGCAAACGGAGCTACCCTGGATTCTATTCAATACGCCCTGAGGTTAAATAATGCCGGCGCGGCTTACCTGAACAAAACCTGTAAAGCTTTATTGCAGCAATTACCATTCAGTGATAATGAAGTTAATCTGTCTATTGCCAATTCTATCTGGTACGATCAGTCGTTGCAACCCCTGCAAAGCTTTTTAAATATCAATGACAGTTTTTACAATGCCCAGGTACAGGGATTGAATTACAGTGATCCATCTTCCGTTAATACAGTTAATAACTGGGTATCTGCCAAAACAAATGGCAGGATTACAAAGATTATTGACCAGCTGACCAGTAACCTTTATTTAATCAATGCTGTTTATTTTAAAGGGTCCTGGAAAACTGCATTTGATCAAAGTAAAACTGTCAAGGCACAATTCACTATTGCAGCGGGTACCAGTGAAAGCGTACCCTTTATGTCTCTGACCCATACTTTTAATTATCTGGCAAATGATACAGCACAAATGGTACAACTGCCCTATGGTGGTGGCGATTTTAATATGTTTGTGTTGTTGCCTGCAACAAATTATACAGCAACTCAATTGGCATCTTTCTTAAACAGCGGAACTTTTTCCAGCTGGCAATCAAGAATGGATAGCATGTCTGTTCAGCTCTCAATTCCTAAATTCCAGTACAGTTACGGCATCAGCAATATGCAGCCGGAATTAACTGATATGGGAATGGGGATTGCCTTTACACATTCTGCTGATTTAACCCGTATTTACCTGCAAGGAGCACAGGTAAGCCAGGCCATACATAAAACCTGGATCAATGTGGATGAAACCGGAACAGAAGCAGCTGCAGTAACTGCTATCGGGATTATAACAACAGTTGCAAGGGATAATACAATGATTGTAAACCATCCATTCCTGTATGTGATTCAGGAAAAAAGTTCAGGTGTTATATTGTTTATAGGTATTGTGAATGATCCGGCTGCTACCTAAAATGCTTTAAAAGAAAAAGTATCAATCACTTAAACGATAACAGGATTTAATAAGCAATCTGAATAAAAAGAGGCTGTCTCAAAAAATAGGGATAGCCTTTTTTTTTAGTACAATAAAGTGGTTTGTCGCAGCCAGGATATCAGATTCAAAATTCAGACTATACAGCAAATACATACCGTTCCTGTAACAAGTTTCTGATGGTTGTGATTTCTGATAATTAAAGTATATCTTAGAACTTCACCATTCCTGCCAGGGAACAGGTACACCAAAATTCAACCAAATCAATAAGCTATTATGAGGAAATTTTTATTGCAGCTTTTAACGGGATTTTATTTTTTAATGGCAAGCGGCCAGGAGGCTGACCTTTCCACCACATTCAAAAACTTTAAACCCCGCAGTATCGGTCCGGCTGGTATGAGTGGCAGGATTACCGCCATTGATGCAGTTTGGAATACGCCTGAAATTATTTACCTGGCCAGTGCCAGTGGAGGTGTCTGGAAAACAACAAATGGAGGAGCATCCTGGAAACCTGTATTTGATGAACAGAATATCATGAATATCGGTTCTATTGCCATTACCCAAAGTAATCCATCCGTAGTATGGGCAGGTACCGGGGAAGGCAACCCCAGAAACTCTGTAAGTATTGGAGCAGGCATTTTTAAATCACTGGATGGTGGTAAAACCTGGAAATGCATGGGTCTGGAGAAGACTAAAAATATCCACCGAATTATTATAGACCCCAATAATCCGGATATTGTATATGCAGGTGCCATAGGTAATCCTTATGATGACCATGCAGAAAGAGGCTTGTATAAATCTATAAATGGAGGAGAATCCTGGAAATTATTGTTACATACCAATGATACCAGCGGTGTGGGAGATATGGTGATGGATCCTGCCAATCCCAATAAACTATTAGTGGCTATGTGGCAGCATAGAAGAACACCCTGGGGATTTAAAAGTGGTGGTGAGGGCAGTGGTTTATATATTACGTATGATGCCGGAAAAACCTTTAAAAAATTAGGAAAAGAAGATGGATTACCAGACAGTGCCTATGGAAGGATTGGGTTAACCATCAGTAAATCTGATCCCAATCGCATCTATGCATTAGTGGAAGCAAAGAAAAATGGTTTATACCGTTCAGATGACGGCGGCATTAAATGGGAGTTGGTAAACAGTGACCCTGCTGTAGTAACCAACCGGGCATTTTATTTTCAGGATATACGGGTAGACCCGGTAAATGAGAACCGGTTATACAATATCAATCAGATGATCAGTGTTAGTGAGGATGGTGGGAAGAATTTCCGGAACCTGATCCCTTATAGCGGGGTACACCCAGACCATCATGCATTTTGGATCAATCCTGTTAACCCTGATTTTATATTGGATGGCAATGATGGAGGAATAGCAGTTACACATGACAGGGGCAGAACCTGGCAATTTGACGAAAAATTACCCGTTGGCCAGTTTTATCATATCAATGTAGACAATAACCTGCCCTATAATGTAATGGGTGGATTACAGGATAATGGAAGCTGGCAGGGCCCGGCATATGCCTGGGTTAATTCAGGACTAAGAAATGCTTACTGGAATGAAGTAAATGGAGGAGACGGATTTGATGTATTACCAGATCCTGACAATTCAGATTGGGTATATTCTATGAGCCAGGGTGGTGAACTGAGCCGTTATAATATTAAAACAGGAGAAACCTGGGAAGTAAAGCCTCCGGATCCTAAATTAACCTTAAAACAACGATTTAACTGGAATGCCGCCATTGCACAGGATCCCTTTGATAAAAGCACTATTTATTATGGTAGCCAGTTTTTAAATAAAACCACAAATAAAGGCGCTTCCTGGGAAATTATATCACCCGACCTTACCACCAATGACAGTGTAAAAACAGACCAGTCGAAGAATGGTGGTTTATCCATCGATATAACCGGTGCTGAAAATTACTGCACTATTCTGGCAATAGAACCTTCTTCCTTGCAAAAGGGTGTAATATGGGTGGGAACCGATGATGGTAACCTTCAGTTAACAAAAGATGGTGGTAAAAGCTGGACCAGCTTCAGGGGTAAAATACCTGGAATGCCGGTAGGTTGCTGGATACCGCAGATCCGTGCTTCACGCTACCATGCCGGTGAAGCGTTTGTTATCTGTAATGATTACCGCAGAGGAGATTTTAAACCCTATATATTCCGGACACAGGATTTTGGTGCTACATGGACCAGGCTGGTAGATGAACAAAAAGTTACCGGATATGCACTTTGTTTAATACAGGATCCCAAAGAACCCAATTTAATCTTTGTAGGAACAGAACAGGGATTATGGGTAAGCTTTAATAATGGAAAAAAATTCCAGCAGTTTAAAAATGGCTATCCCTCTGTTTCTACTTACGACCTGGCTATTCAGGAAAGAGAAGCAGACCTGGTGATTGCCACTTTCGGAAGGGCATTATGGATACTGGATGATATACGCCCATTCCGGAAATTAGCAGCACAGGAAGGCCAGATAGGAACCCGTAAACTACAAGTATTTGATCCACCACAGGCTTATGAAGCCAAAATAAAAAACCCTTCAGGAATAGATTACAGTATCTGGGGTACTTATGAAGGAGAGAACCGGAAACAGGGGGCTGCAATTAGCTTTTTACTAAATAAAACAAAATCAGATACCGGTAAAATGAAGATTGCAGATAGTGGCTATGCTAAAATTTACAATGCAGAAAATATTCAGATCCGGTCATTAAGGATTAAAACAGATACCGGATTTAACCGGATATACTGGGGCATGGAAGAAAAAGGGATTCGCCCGATTGCTTCCCGACGAGGAGGAAACAGGGGAGCAGGTAGTGATGAACCTGCTGGTTTACCGGCAGATCCAGGCGTATATAAAGTAGTGATTGAAGCAGGCAAGGAAAAAGATTCTGCCTTTGTTACCGTAAATGATGATCCTTATGCACCTGTTAGCAAGGAAATCAGAGATGCCAGAAAAGCATTTAATAAAAGAATCAATACACTTTCACTAAAGGTGACCACTTTAAACGACCGGCTCACTGAAGCAGATGAAATTGTAGTAAAAGTGAATGAAGAACTTAAAAATGCAGATTCTACCAGGGCAGACAGTTTACGTAAATCAGGGAAAGCTATTCAGGATTCTATCAAAAATATCCGGTACCTGATCAGTGGTAAACCCCAGGAAAAGCAAGGTTATGGCAACCTTCCTCAAGTTACCATTGGCAATGCAATTGGGGAGCTTCGCAGAAATGTGTTTAACAAAACAACAGTTCCAGGCGAGCAGGAAGAAAGGCTGTTTACGGAAGTAACGGAACTGGTAAACCAGGCATTGAAGAAAGGAAATGATTTTTTTGAAATCAAATGGAAAGCATACAGGGCCTATGTGGAAGCCACACCTGTAAAACTTTTCAAAGATTATACACCCATTAACTAAAAGAAAGAATTTGAAGTAATTCGGTTTTGCAATATTTACAATAACTTTAATTTGAAGAACTGTTGTTAAAATCGAATATTTATGCGAAAAACCTATCTGCATTTAGCAATTCTGGTCATATTATTTATCATTTCTTACCCTATTTCAGCACAGAATATCGATTCTGTGCTGAATATTTATAACGACCATTACCAGCAGGAAAAGATTCATATACATTTTGACAAACCGGTTTACAATAAAGGGGAAACCATCTGGATGAAGCTTTATCTGATAGCAGGAGCTGATTTATCGGATTACAGTAAAAACATTTATGTTGACTGGTTTACTGCAGAAGGAAAATTACTGGAACATCAAATTGCCCCGGTATTGCAGTCCTCTGCTAAAATGCAGTTTCAAATACCCGCAGCCTATGAAAGCAGCACATTATATGCAGTAGCCTATACCCGCTGGATGCTGAATTTTGATACAGCTTTTCTTTACAGGAAAGCTATACCAGTTGCACAAGCAATAACTGCTAAAAAAGAAACGCCAGTTACCAGTATTCATTTTTTTCCCGAAGGGGGAAACCTCGTCAATGGGTTGTTATCACTGGTTGCATTTAAGGCCAATGATCAATGGGGTAACCCGGTAAAAGTAAGTGGGGTGGTGGTATCCGGCAATGGTGTAATGGGAGATTCGCTGATTACCCTTCATGACGGCATGGGCAGTTTTTCTATAGCACCTAAAGTAAATGAAACCTATAAGGTACAATGGAAGGATGAAAGCGGTGCAATACATAATACAGCCCTCCCTGCAGCTTTAAGTTCTGGTGCAACTATTGAATTGCATCCTATGCAGGGAAGAACATTGTTTGAAATAAAAAGGTCAGAAACTGTTTCGGATAATTTTAAACAACTTAACCTGATTGCTACCATTCACGGGCAGGTTGTGTATAGTTCCCGCATAACGCTTAATGTAAAAACATCGGTTTTATCACAGATCCGGACAGATAAGCTGCCAACCGGAATACTAACATTTACCTTATTTGATCAGCAATGGATGCCACTGGCAGAAAGGATTGTATTTGTCAATAATCATCAATATGCATTTTATCCGGCACTTAGTTTTCCGGTTAGGTCGCAGGATAAAAGAGGAAAAAATCTGTTGCAGATTGATATGCCGGACAGTATTGCGGCCAATCTCTCTGTTTCGGTTACGGATGCCGGTTTGCTGAGCGATAGCAGCTCTACTATTCTTACACAGTTTTTACTGAGTGGAGAGCTGAAAGGAACCACACATAATCCTGCCTACTATTTTTCAGGAAATGATGATTCAGTAGCTCAGGCATTAGACCTGGTTATGCTAACACATGGATGGAGAAGGTATAAATGGGAAGACATCATTGCAGGTAAATTACCAGTACTCCCTTATCCAAAAGAAACAGATTATATAAGTATCCATGCAAAACTTACAGATAAGAACTATCAGGAATCTGCAAAATCAACGCTTACCTTAATCCTTGCAGCAAAAGACAATACGAAGGAAGTGCTATTATTACCCGGACTTGCAGATACTTCCTTTAGTTTTAAAAATGGAATATTTTATGACAGTCTGCAGTTAGGGTATGAGTTAAAAAAGAATAAGAAATCGGCACCAATTACCGGACTTAATTTTCAAACCAATTTATTAGTTGCTTTACCATGGCAAGCTGGCTTCAACCGTATTCCGGAAAGCCTGCCTGATCAGTTGGATAGTAATATCTCCGGAAAAATTAAGAAAATGCTGGATCATCATGACCGGTTTACAAAGGTAAAGACAGCTGAAACCTTAGATGAAGTAATCGTAAATACAAGGGCAAAAACCAGTGTTCAGTTGATGGACGATAAATATGCCAAAGGCATGTTTTCTGGTGGAAATGCTTATCAGTTTGATCTTGTGAACGACCAGATCGCTTCAAGCTATCCGGATATACTCACTTATATCCAGGGTAAAGCACCGGGCCTGCAATACGGGCATAAATCTACCGGAACTGCTATCTTAACCTGGAGAGGCCGCAATACCGATCTCTATGTAAATGAAATAAGAACTGATATCAACAATGTATTGAATTTAGACGTAGCAGATATTGCCTATATTAAGTTATTCCCCCCTATTTTTTATGGTAATTCCAGTGGTGGAAACGGTGGTGCCGTGGCTATATATTTAAGGGATGGGACCGAATCTCTTTTATCCCCCAATACACTCCCTATTGCTGCTGTGGCCGGATACACCCCCTATAAGGAATTTTATTCTCCTGATTACAGCGATCCAAAACAGTTGTATAACCTGGACGGAAGGACTACCCTTTACTGGAATCCGTACATTATAACCGATGTAAAACATCACAGTGTTCAAATCCCATTTTATAACACTTACGACAGCAAAAAACTAAGGGTGATTATCGAAGGTGTAAATGCAGACGGTAAATTTACCAGGGTAGAAAAACTGGTGGATTAAAGTATTCATATTTTCCCGAAGGTTTTATCAGGTTGTTGTGTCTAATTAGAAAAGTAACAAAAAGTAATACTGCCTGTATTTAAATATTTTGGTGGCTTGCTTATTAGTTCAAACCCAATCAACCCATGCAACCTTCCATTCCAACTTACCGGATCTTAATCCTGCCCGTTTTGTTAATCGGGCTGGTATTAGTATGCTGTAAAAAAAACAGCAGCAGTAGTCCAGCAGTAAACACAAATAGTGATACTACTTACAATACCCTGTATATACCACCTGTACTTACAGGTACTACATTCAATTTAACCCTGTCCAAATCTACCAAACAATTTTTTGCAACAGGGTCAGCTACCCCAACTTATGGTTATAACGGAGAATCTTTCTGGGGCCCAACTTTAATCTTTAATAAAGGGGATAATATCAGTTTTAATGTGATCAATAACTTATCTGATACCACTACAGTGCACTGGCATGGTTTTCATATCCCGGCTAAAATGGACGGAGGCCCGCATCAGAAAATTGCACCAGGAGGAAGCTGGTCGCCCTATTACCAGGTACTCAACAATGCTGGTACATTCTGGTACCATCCACACCTGCACGAGAAAACTTATCAGCAATTAACCATGGGAGCCGGTGGATTAATTATTGTAAAAGACCCTATAGAATCCACCTTAAACCTGCCGCGTACTTATGGTACCGATGATATACCCCTGGTACTTACCAGCAGAAGATTCAACAGCGACCATTCTTTTGATACGGATGTTAATGATTACGGAGATTATCTGCTGGCCAACGGAACCCTGTATCCGCAAATAAGCTTGCCCAAACAATATGTCAGGTTCAGAATACTGAATGCAGAAATAGAACGAGCTTATAATCTCGGATTCAATGATAACCGGACTTTTTATGTGATCAGTGAAGACGGAGGATTATTAAATGCACCGGTAGCCACTACACGATTAGTATTAGGTGTGGGGGAAAGAGCAGAAATACTGGTAAATCTGTGCAATGATGCAATAGGGTCTTCAGTTTTCTTAAAAGCCTATAATTCCAATCAGACATTTGGATTTCCCGGTGGTGAACCTGCTCAATCAGGTTCACTGGGCAGCTTACTCAATAATTCAGATTTCCAGGTATTAAAAATCAATATTGCAGCAGCCAACGCTACAGCAATTACTTCCATTCCAACAACATTAACCAGCAATACTTACTGGACTGCCAGTGATGCCAATGCATCCATTACCACTACTATAACAGGCGGACAGGGAGGTTCGGAATTTGCTTTTGACAATAATAATTACAACTATGTAACCATTAATCATAGTATACCGCTGAATTCAATAGTCAACTGGACCTTCGTCAATAGTAATATATTCGGGCATAGTATTCATATTCATGATATACAGTTTAAGATTGTATCCAGAAGTTCAGGCAGCATTGCCCCCTATGAAGCCGGATGGAAGGATACTTTTTTTCTTCATTTAGGGGAAACGGTTTCGGTGGTGGCCAAGTTTAATGATTTTGCAGACGGCACCAATCCGTATATGTATCATTGCCATTTTCCCAATCATGAAGACGGAGGATTAATGGGACAATTTTTAGTAACACCTTAATGATCCGGAGTATTATCATCAGCTGTTGCTTTCTTATTTGGACAGGATGTACCCATCCTGATAAGAAAATTATACCTGAACTATATGTTCAGAATTATGATACCGTTTTAAAAAAGACAACAGGGGGTTGGTTGTACCGGGGCAGTTTGTTTAACGGTTATCTGATTGAATCAGGAACAGACGGAAGGATATTGTATAAACTGCCCATTATTGAGGGAAGAGAAGACGGACAAGCATCAGGATGGTATAATACCGGTGAAAAACTGCTGGTCCGGCATTTCAGGAATGGCAATAAAGAAGGCAGGTTTGAACAGTGGTGGCCCAACGGGCAGTACCGGTATTTATTTTATTATATAAATGATCAGTTAAACGGGCAACAGCTGGTATTTTATCCCAACGGACAAAAGCGTCAGGAAAGCAATTATCTGAATGGAAAAGAAGAAGGTATACAGCGGTCCTGGAATCAGCAGGGCAGCTTAATTTCCAATTATACCATTAAAAACAACAAACTCTATGGTGTTATCCGGGTTAAAAGCTGCATGCCGGCAGGGCATTCCTAAGCTAATTATTGTTACAGTTTTATGGATAGGTATCAGTGGTTGTCGTACTAAAAAAGAAACCCTGCCTTTTTATAATACGGCAGATTTTACAGCAGAATGGATACCTGTAACGGACAGTCGGTATGCTACGATCCATACCATTGATAGCTTTAGTTTATATAATCAATCTGGCCATATCATTAACCGCGATTCCCTAAAAGGGCATATTTATGCAGCCAATTTTTTCTTTACCAGTTGTCCGGGTATCTGTCCGGTAATGGTCAATAATTTAGAAAAAGTTGCAGCAGCTTTTACTGGTAATGATCGGGTAAAACTAATATCCTTTAGTGTAATGCCGGAAGTGGATTCTGTAAAACGCCTACAGGAATATGGCAGGCAACACCATATAAATCCCAGTCAATGGTGGTTATTAACCGGAAATACTGCACAAATCAATCAACTGGGCCGTCTATCTTATTTTTCAGAAAAAAGAGCAGGGCTTACAAAAGAGAACAGCGCTTTTTTGCATACAGAATCCTTATTATTAATAGATGCGCAAAGTAGAATCAGGGGAATTTATACCGCTACAAATCCCAGCCAGATGATAAGGCTAATAGAAGATATAAATCTATTACTGGAAGAATAAACAATCACATTAATGGGTTTAAACATTTATATATTTATCAGAAGATGAAGGAAGAGATAGCAATAGAATTCCTATTTTTATAATTGTAATCAACCCTTTATGGAAAGACAAACCAGCCGGATAGAAGCATTCAGTGATGGTATATTTGGAGTAGCCATTACTTTATTGGCCATTGAGATCGGGATTAAGGAATATGAAGGAGCCAATAATAGTAATCTCTGGCAAAAGATCCTGGAACGCTGGCCGGAATACTTTTCTTATTTCAATTCTTTTGCAACAGTACTATTAATCTGGATGGGCCATAATAAAATCTTTAAACAGTTAAAAGCAGCCAACCACTGGATATTACTGGCCAATGGGTTGTTGTTATTAATTGTGGTATTATTTCCCTATCCTACCAAAACCGTAGGTACATTTATTGGTACTCCTGCAGAAAATACAGCCGTAGCATTTTATACCGGATTTACCGGAACCATTACTATATCTATGCTTATTCTTAATACAGTTATTTGGTATCATAAAAAGTTACTGGTCAATCAGGAAAAAGGCATTGCCTTTCTAACAGACATGATGCGGGGTCAGGTAGTTGGGATACTGTCATACGGATTAATCACCATTTGTGCCTTTTATTATTCCCGTTTGGCCCTCGTTTTAACTTTTATCATGTGGGTATTCTGGGCATTTGCTACAAGGGATAATGAAGATGATTTGATAGAATCATAATTTTACCAATTCTTTACGGATCGCTTCCAGTGCCATCCCCACCCTGCTTTGAACTTTCAGTTTCAGGAATAGGGATTCCCGGTAGCCATCCACAGTCCGCTCACTTACATGCATCAGTTGTGCAATTTCTTTGTAAGTCATATCAGAACAGGAAAGTTTCAGGAATTCTTTTTCCCTTTCAGATAAAGCAAGGGCTTCTTTTTCTGCCTGTAATAATCTCCTGAAATTAATATTACTCACATCGGCATTATAATATCCTTTAGCTGCAATTTCTTCCAGTGCTTTTTCCAGTTCATTGGGGTGTGTATCTTTTAAAAGATAGGCACAGCAACCTGCTTTAATCATATCAATAATGGTCTTATCACTGTCATTCATAGATAAAGCCACCAGTTTAATTTGCGGATACTGTTCATGCAACCATATTGCAGTTTCCACACCACCCATTACCGGCATATTCACATCTATCAGTATGATATCAGGTAAATCATTCAGTTGTTGAATTTTCTCCTGAAGTTCTTTTCCGTTCAGTGCTTCTATAACTACAGTATACTTTTTAAAACTCAGTAACATTAAACTGAGCGATTTTAAGAAAAGCTGGTGATCGTCCAGTAAACCAATTTTAATGTTCATAATTCAGTTCTTTTATAGGTATTGAAATGGAAACAGTGGTTCCTTCTTGTGGTTCAGTATTCCAGACAGCTTCACCACCCAGTAAGCCTGCCCGGTGTTTAATATTTAAGATACCCATTCCTTTGGCAGCTTCCGCATCCATTCCCACGCCATTATCTGTTACTGTTATTATCAAATTGCCAGGAGTATTAACAATATTAATATCTATGCTATTGGCGCGTGCATGTTTAATGGCATTCTGCAAAGTTTCCTGCACTATCCGAAACAGGATAATCTGTTTATCTGCTTCCAGTAAAAGCGAACCGGAATGAGATAATTTAATATGCATGATACCAGCTGCATTGATCCGGATAATTTCTGCCTGTAAATTTTCCAGTAAATTAAACTGTTCCAGCCATTGTTTATTCATCGATTTGGATAAGGAACGAATTTCCTGAATAGCTTTCCCTACGGTTTCTTCGGCAATATTTAATGTTTCCGGACTGCTTTCCAGGCTTCTTTGTGTAACCCCGATCAGTAATTTTGTACTGTTGAGCAGTTGCCCGATATTATCGTGTAATTCTTTACTCAGTAAAGACATGGTTTCTTCCTGAGTTTCCAACTGTGACTGCAGGAGTTGTTGTTGAAATTCTTTTTTTGTAATCAGCATTTCCTGTTTATGAAGGTCTTGTTTTCTTTTATAAGCCAGGATAAAGTATATAACCATAGCTCCCAATACCAAGAACAGGATAATACCTGCAGCAATACCAATTAAGATATACTGGGTTGTTTTGGTGTATAGAAAAAGGAGATAGATATACATAAATATAAAATGGCATTTAAAATTGCAGAAAAGAAATGAAAAACAGGTAGAAAACTCTCAAAGTCGTTAATCGATAAAAAGTATTGAAAAAAAGAAAAGAGAATAAATTCACCCGAATAAAAAAACAAAAGTCCAACACTTATCCAGAACAGAGGAGTTTTGGTAATATTTATTTGTTCAACAGATTTAATTTTTTCAACAAAATACAGGTAACTGAAATAAACCATTACTAAACAACCCACCAGATACGAATAAGAATCAAAGTATAAGAAACCCTGGATAAATAAAATATTTACCAAATAAGTAATCAATATAAACAGACAACAATAGAAAACATTATTTCTGCCTGACTTTGACAGTAATGTTTGGTAATAGAGAAATCCATAAAAACAAAATTCAATGGGATTGAATATATTGAAGATCCAGTTATTGGTGTGATGATAATTGTACCATTTAAAATAGTTTCCCCATTCTACTATATTGGTTAATAGCAGAAAGGGGAGAAACCATTTTAAAATGGATGCCTTTATTTTTCTAAACTGTATAAGGCAAAGTAAAAAGGCAAAAATTTCTATCCATATATCCGGCGGCATATTTTTTTGATATAAATTTAATTGTTTAAACTACTTCCATCACATGAATTTGGAGGGCAGGGGGTAGCGGTGTCTAATCCGTTTCCCATCAATTTGGAGATTTTAATTGCAGGTAAATTTGAAATATCAATTGTTTTATCATTTTTATCTTTAAGTAAAAAAATAAGGGATAATTGTTTGCTATATAACTTATCTGTATTTACTTCTTTAACGCTATATGCGGCCCATACTATTTTAATTTTTGATATGACATCACTAATAGTAGCACATTGATTTGTATTTATACAATTAATCAGTACTGCTGCATCTTTAATTGAACTTTTAGGATACCAAAGAGATTTTGTTTCCAATTGATTACCCATTTCAATACTATTCTGGCAATTTTGCAATATTGTATTTTGATAATTATTAATCCAAACAGTAGCATCGGCATCACTAATACTTTCTAAAGTAGCAGGATTATTATTCAGGTTTAAAGTTTTGTAAGTACCTGAAATATCATGTTCATAAGGAGGATTTTTGCCTAGATTATCAGTTAGAACAAAAACTACAGTAAGGTTTCCAAAACAATTTGCCGGGATATAGGAATTGGCAACAGAACCGGATTTAAGTTTTGTAAAAGCGGCAAAATAAATTCTAATACCTGTGGATGAAGGTGTATTATTAAGTAAATCTGTTAATTTCTGGAAAGTATCAGGTGTAATATCAATTGAAGAATCAATATTTGGGATATGCGATTTTTTGATGGAATTGAAAGTTTGACGTCTGTTACAAATAGTAGTATCATGAACAAACATTAAAGGCTTGGTACAATTACATTGTGCTATTAATTGATTACCAGTTAAAACTAAAATACAGATGAATAAGATGTTTTTAAGTTTCATAAATTAGGGTTTAAGGTTTTTGCATTTAATTAATCTACAATATTGCAAAAATTCTTCAATTCAAAGTACGGTATTTTACACCCATTATTACGGGGAAAACACCCGTAATAATATATTGCTATAACATCCTCAACCATTCATACCATTGATTTTCCAAATCAGAAAGAGATAAGTGATATACAGCAATCCAGGAGTTGGTTTTAGCTTTCTCCTCCTCTGTTCCTGACTCCTGAATAAAAAGCTTCTGTAAGGCAGGCAGTCCAAACTTATTCATTAAAAAATGAATAAAAGATCCAGCAGCCGGGTACCCGATATCTGTTTGCGGACCGGGAATTCCAATCTGAAAATTCAGCATTTCAGTGAGTGGATACAATTTATTTGATTTCAGGTATTCCAGTGTTTTCCGGTCGTTTTGTAAAGAATCACTGGCCAAAGATTCTGCATACATGGCAATCCCTTCATTCAAAAAAGAACCTGCATCATATTGCCAGCGATTATGCATATTTTCATGTACGGCCAATGCAAAGCCCGGAACATCTCCTTCCTGCACATTAAAAATAGCATTGCCGGTACTGAATCCTTTACCCCAATGATGGGTATAAAACACTTTAGAATCATAGGCATTAAAATAGACCACCAATGATTTCAAGCATGAATGAATAAGGGTTTTAAAATGTGCTGACAGAAAATCATATGCACTATCATTAACTTTTGCCAGTGCTTTCATTTTAGAAGATGAAAATTCCTCCTTCCTATACCTGAATATAAAATGGCTGGTGTTGATTTTTGCAAATGCACCTTCTATCCTAAGTTTCAATGTTGTGATAGATTCCTCTGATTCGGGGGGGGTGATTGTTTTTTTTCCAATCCTCTAAAAGCTGCAAACCATTGATACCTGAACTTTCCAACAGGTTAACAGCTGTATTTTCAGTAATACTGATCACCGGAATACCATAACCAAGCCATTGCTGGTCCTTTAAATAAAGAAAAGGTTGAGTTTTCTGGTGTGAAAATAGTATTACTGCACTGGCATGCTGTGCAGCAGCTAAGGCAATCCTTTTTTCTACCGGGAAAGAGGTGCCCCATTTATTTTCCATACTATCAGGAAAATCATAGCAAAGAAGGGCTACTTTTCCTTTCATATCAATTGGCCCGGAGGAGAAATCTAATCTTTTACCAATATAACTATTCCATTCCTGGTCTTTTTCCACTCCGTTACCTACAAAAACAAACTTCCCATCTATATGTACATCTTTACTGTAATTAAGAGTACCGGCGGGGGAATGATCATAACTAATGGCAGGCAGAAAGGGTATCTTTTGTTGTGAACCACCCTCCTGAACTATCCAACAGGAAGCCCAGGGTAATACTGTTGATGGGTGATAATAATAAGCCACCTGTGGCCCCTGTGTATATCCCTTTGATACAAGTAATGCTAAAAAACAACAGAAATAAAAGCGAAAATGCATATGATGAATTGATTAATGAATATAAGCATTTTATTTTTCTGTTAAGTGAAGTACAGGACTAATTGATTAGTTAACTTTATAAGGTTAAAGTTCATAAAAGAATAGGTGTGTTTCTTACGCTGATTACCTGATCAGTAATATGATTTGTTTACATGCACCCGATTATTCCTCATTCTAAAATAGAAAACAATGAAAACCAGTTTACAATTTGGAGAAGATGTGGAAGGCTATAATATCCGTGTATTGAATGAACGGGAAGTACGTGCATCCGCAGGCATTCTTTTTTTATTACTCTTTATTTCCCTCATGTTTATTTTATTTAAAGGCGATTTTTTACTGATTAAATACAGCATCACCCTGTTTTTAACGGACTTTATTATCCGTGTTTTTATTAGTCCGAAGTATGCCCCCTTTTTAATACTTGCCCGCATCATTGTTAAGAACCAAACACCAGAATATGTAGGTGCCCGGCAAAAGAAATTTGCCTGGATTATTGGTGTGGCATTGGCAACACTTATGTTTATCCATCTGGTTATTGTTAATGCTTATAGTCCCATTACAGGCATCACCTGCCTCATCTGTCTTATCTTTTTATTTTTTGAATCAGCTTTTGGTATTTGCCTTGGCTGTAAGTTTTACAACCTTTTTTATAAAGAAAAGGCACAGTATTGCCCCGGGGAAGTTTGTGAATTAAAAGACAGGCAGCCCATTCAGAAAATATCTATTGTTCAGGTATTGATATTTGCCGGGTTCATTTTATACCTGGTACTAGTATCCTCGTTATTTAATACAGCATTCAGTAAAAAACCATTTGATTTGTTTGGGATCAATAAAACGGAACAGAAAAAATAAAAGTTGCCAATTTTAAATCAAAATGATAAGTATATTAGTACTCAACCAGTCATTATTCTCCCAAAACAGCAACCCATGAAAAAATATTTAGTACTGATATGCTTAACTGTACTCTGTTATTCCGGATTTGCACAGGCAGATACTTTCAATGTATATAAAAAAACAACAGTGATGATCCCCATGCGGGATGGCACCAAACTTTTTACAGTTATCCTTACCCCGGTAAATGCAAAACAGGCATTACCCTTTTTAATCCAGCGTACTCCTTATGGAGCAGATATACCTGTTAAAGAGGATAGCAGTTTCAGTATTGTGGGTACTTCCCTGTATTCTATGGGCAAAGGAGGGTATATTTTTATATTACAGGATATGCGTGGTAAGTTTAAGAGCGAAGGAGTTTTTGAAATGAACCGTCCTTTATACCATATTCAGGATAAAACAAAAACAGATGAAAGTACAGATGCTTTTGATACGGTAGACTGGCTGGTAAAAAACATCAAACACAATAATGGCAAAGCGGGTATTTATGGTATTTCCTACCTGGGCTATACCGCATTAAATGCATCAGTAGACCCGCATCCTGCCCTAAAAGCCAGTAGCCCGCAAGCCTCTCCTGCAGACATGTTTCTGGGAGACGATTTTCATCACAATGGTGCTTTCCGTTTAAGTTATGGGTTAGAATACAGTTATATGGTAGAAAATGCCAAGGAAGCCAATAGCAGTTTTCCATTTCCAGCCTTTGATTTGTACGATTGGTACCTTCATTTGGGTTCCCTTGCCAATGTAAATGAAAAATATTACCATAACAGGCTTCCTTCCTGGAATGATTTTGCCAAACATCCCGATTACGATGGTTTCTGGAAAAACCAGTCCACTTTAACCCATGTACAGGCACCGCAAATACCCATGCTCCATGTAGGTGGCTATTATGATCAGGAAGACCTGAATGGTCCGCAGGTAATGTATGCAGCACTGGAAAAACTGGACACTTTTCATAGAAGCCACCTGGTATTGGGCCCCTGGTTTCATGGACAATGGGGAAGAGGCAAGGGAGATAGCCTGGGTAAAATAGATTTTGAAAGCATGACTTCAGCCTGGTTTCAGGATTTACAGAAACAATGGTTTGATTACTGGTTAAAAGGAATTGGGGATGGTGATTTTAAAGAAGCCTATTGTTTTCAGACAGGCAGTAACCAATGGAAATCTTATGAAAGCTGGCCTCCTAAAGAAGCTGTTATCCGCAATTTATATGCCGGTGCCAATAATACAGCCAGTTTTGATAAACCGGAATCGGCCAGTGGATCGGTAACTTATATCAGTGATCCGGCAAAGCCTGTACCCTACCGTACTACACCCATCGAAGCCACTTATGGCCCTGGCAGCAGGTGGCGTTTCTGGCAGGTAGAAGACCAGCGCTTTGTAACCACCCGGCCGGATGTAGTGAGTTTTACTGCGGAAACCCTTACGGAAGACCTTACCGTAACCGGAAAAACAACTGCACATGTATTTGCCAGTACTACCGGAACAGATGCCGATTTTGTTGTAAAACTGATAGATGTTTATCCTGATTTTAACCAGAAAAGCATGTCTATGAGTGGCTACCAGTTTCCGGTTACAATGGAAGTTTTCAGGGGCAGGTTCAGGAAAAGTTTTGAAAACCCGGAGCCCTTTATACCTGGCAAACCCGAAGAAATTGTGATAGACCTGCACCAGGTAAATCATACATTCAAAAAAGGTCACCGCATTATGGTACAGGTACAGAGCAGCTGGTTTCCGGTAATTGACCGCAACCCGCAAAAATTTGTACCCAATATTTTTGAAGCCAAAGAATCGGATTATATCAAGGCAGAACATACCATTTATTTCACGGATAAATACCCCACCCATCTTGAATTACCGGTAATGCACTAAAAAAAAGCCTAATTTTAGTAATATTATTGCTGTATACTCCGTTTTATACCTGACCCCTGGTAAACAAGAGAAAAAATGCGTTTCATATAAAGCGTATATAACCCAAAGCTGTTTAAATTAAAACCGGTTTAAATATTTATAGTACTAACATGAAAAAGTTATTAAGCCTTCTGCTGATTTTGCTTAGCCTGTTCACAGTAATATATGCACAGGACAATAGTCCCTGGAAAAATGTTTCCAATAGAATAGTATCCAATGTATATGTTGGGTTAGGCAGGCATGAATACAGCCTTTCTAGCGGGCAGGGTTTTAATGTTTACCTTAAAAATTCCGGTACTATTCCGGTTACCGTTAGCGGTAAATTAGTTGCAACAACTGTTTGCGGTAATTATGTGTCTACCTATTTCAGTACTGTATTAAAACCGGGGCAGGAATCTTCTGGTGGTAATTTAGGCACCAGTACCAATAGCCAGTCGGGCGTGGTAACGGATGCAGATTGCAGCGGAGTAAGGTATTCTCCCAAACTAAGCAGTAAGTATATTAACAGGATCAGGACTTTAACTGTAGAAAACCTGCAGGTGCAACCACTTAACGGAGCGAGTACAGAAGTAATTTCTCCGGTTGTGGCCAATATACCTACCAATAATACAAATGTGCAGGTATTAAAAGCACAGAATGCAGATTTACAATCGCAGGTAGATGACCTGAAAAGGCAGAAAGCTGCACTGGCTTTGTCCAGAGATTCTATAGCCATGGCATTGGAACAGGAAAGAAATAAAAAGATACAGGCAGTTGAAGTAGCAAAAGCCAATGCAATAGCGTTTAAGCCCAATAGCCAGAATGAGCTGGTATATGTGAGTGATTATTCTAAGGACGGTGAAATAAAGGTAATGGCAGATAATATCAATACCCCATTATTGGTGCTTAAACATAAAGTGTATGTTTTAAATTCTGCCTGTTTTACCACCAATAAAAAAGCCATCAATGCCCCCAATCCAAGGTATGATGCATATATGACTACCCATGCTACAGATATTAATACAGTTAACCTGCAAACCCTGTATTATAAATGTAATATTGATGATAAGGGCCATTTAATACTGTATATACCTGCTACTTTAAGTAAGAAGAAAGCAAGGATTTATTTAACTGATCATTTTGTAGCAAAGAATAAATACGAGATTAAATATTTGTAGAAAAAAAAGATCAACAGCATGGACATAACCAATAATAAAATCCTGATTACAGGTGGTGCCAGTGGCATTGGATTAGGACTAACAGAACGGTTTATTGCAGAAAACAATACCGTAATTATTTGTGGCAGGCGGGAAGAGGTATTAAACCAGGCCAAAGAAAAATTCCCATCAGTGATCACCAGGGTATGCGATTTATCTGTAGAAGCAGAAAGGGTGGATCTGTTTAACTGGATAGCAGCCAATCATCCGGATCTGAATGTACTGGTTAACAATGCAGGAATACAGAACTGGATCAATATTACAGATGCAGATTTTTACCAGCGTGCACAAACAGAAGTCATCACCAATATTCTGGCTCCGCTACATTTAACCTCTCTTTTTATACAGTTAGCCAATTTAAAAACGATTATCAATACCACATCCGGACTCGCGTTTGTATCCTTAACAAAAGTGCCGGTATATTGTGCCACCAAATCATTTTTTCATTCATTTACTCAGTCGGTACGGTATTTACTTCAATCCAAAAACATAGAAGTAATAGAAATCATTCCACCGGCTTTAAATACAGACCTGGGTGGAAAAGGCCTGCACGATACTGCACCTCCGGTAAGTGCATTTATTAAATCTGTTTTTGAACAGTTACAGGAAGGAAAGCAAGAAATTACCTTCGGATTCAGTGATGCTATGGTAAAAGCCAATCCCGAAGAAATAAAAGCTGTTTTTAACCGGATGAACCCCGCTTAAAATTACTTAACCATTAATTATATATTAATCCCCCGGATCCGGGGGATTTTTTTTGCCCCATATTATCTGGTTTAAAGAGCTACAGCATCCATACCACAGCCCTGTCTGATAATCATTAGATATACTGAAGTAATAGAGATTTGATAGAGATGTCCCAGTCCTTAAGGACTGGGACTACACTGGGACTACACTGCCACATCACTGGGACATCTGACAATTTGATGACAATTTGGTAGGGTTCCGGTAATTATTTTAACTTTAATAGAAATGGAATTTGATGGAAGATTCAGATAAACAGTATGAGCGTTATCAGCAATGGGTGGAGGAGCAAAACAGGAAGGGAGTGGAAGTCTTCAGGAAGATGAAGCGGAAAAATATATATGTACGGCAATATAATGTTGAACTGCTTTCAAGGGAAGCATTTAAAAGCAAATTGGAAATGTATAAGGCGTTTAGGGGGAAGTGGGGTGAGGATAGTAGTAAGCCTGTTATTTAAAATGAATTATATGTGAGATGCATCATAAGCAAGTGTAAACTTAATACTGCTCAAATTGATAATGCCCTAGTTTTGCCGTGCAGAGATTCCTTCTGTCCGTTTCATTTACAGTGAATAGCCAGCTTCTACAGCAATAATCATTTTATAAATCATATTATGAGATACATTCTGGTATTCCTGTTGCTTATTCATGGAATTATACATTTTTTAGGATTTACCAAGGCCTTCCATATTGGCAGTAGTAAGTTAACAAAAGAGATTTCAAAGCCGGTAGGTATTCTCTGGCTGCTGGATGGCATAAGCTTTTGTAGTGCTGCTCTCCTTATTGTATTACATCAGCAGGAATGGATATGGGTAGTATTTACCGGGGCTATAGTATCAGAATTGCTGATTATAGGAAGCTGGAAGGATGCGAAATTTGGCACTGTTATTAATCTGATATTAGTAATTGTGGTGATACTCAATTGGGGATCTGTACAATTTGAGAAAAGTTATCAGAAAGATGTACAAACCCATCTCAAACAAACTGCCGGGGTTTCAGGGGATATATTAACAGAGGCTGATTTGAAAGATTTACCAGCTGTTATTCAGCAATACCTTCACTATACAGGTATGGTAAACAAGCCCAAAATTAAAAATATACGCATTGTATTTGAGGGAGAAATGCGTTCAAAAAGTAAAGATTATTTTCCCTTTGTTTCAGAGCAATATAATTTTTTTGATAGACCGGCCGCAAGACTATTTTTCATGAAGGGGAAAATGTTTGGAATAACAGTTCCCGGTTATCATAAATATGAAAATGCCAAAGCCTCCATGGATATCCGTCTATTTGGATTATTTTCTGTTATTAAGAAAACGGGGCCATTAATGGATACAACCGAAACGGTTACATTATTTAATGATATGTGTGTGTTTGCGCCAGCCACCCTTACAGATAATAGAATACAATGGAAAACAATCAACGATACCACCATTAAAGCCAGGTTCACCAATGAAGGAATAAGTATTTCAGCCATTCTCTATTTTAACCGGCAGGGACAAATGATTAATTTTCTTTCAAAAGACAGGACTGAAATCGGAGATATGCAACGATATCCATTTACTACTCCGGTATCTGATTATAAAGAGATACATGGATACTTGCTTCCTACCAAGGGAGAAACGGTATGGCAATATCCAGATGGTAAATTTACCTATGGCAGGTTTTATCTGAAAGACATTGAGTACAATTGCAGATAATTTGGAGGGATTGGTTTGTGGAATGATGAAATAATTTGTCGCGATATAAAGTTGAATTGCTTTCAATGGAAATATTTATCAACAAGATAAAAGGGGGATAAGGTTTTTAAAGTGAAGTGGGAATAGATAACTGATTGCATCACATATTATAACTGTTATGGATAATAATATCATCATTATTAAAGGAGGTGCTTACAGCGACATTAAAAAAGCTTTGCAGCAATGGATGAACCTTTATGAAAAGGACCTTTTGTCTGATATTACCCTTGAATTATATAAAAACGGAAGAGGTCATCATATTATTAAAGCAGATAAAAGGATTGATAATGAACGATTCTATTATCTGGTAAATTACCTGTATTATCCTGAAGGGATCAACTATACAATTGATATTGAAGGCTACACTAAAGCTGCTAATCCGGAAATAATCCGAAATAAAAACTTACTGATTTATATACCAAAAACGGATAAAGAGGGTGATAATGTATTTGCTGTTACAGAAGACAATAATACTTTTAAAATTGATTTTGGTGGAAAAGTGAAACCGGCAGATGGAAACCGGCAGTACCATGTTACGGAAATTGGCGAGCTTTCCAATCCTGAAATAATCAGGATTAATAAAATAAGAACAGTTACAAACATAAAAACTGATTCTTTTGATAATCCCGGGAAAAGATTCCGGATCATTTCACTTATTCTGTTGGCTGCAATTATCTTGAGTTCATTGATGCTATTAAAAAGTGAAGCTTTCTTTTTTAAAACAACATTTATTATTGCTATTGCTATATGGGCATGGTTCTTTGGAGATTATGAAATGTTACGAGTTGAAAAATATTACTGGTTTAGTTTTTGTATTGCAATCACATTTTTGGGCTATGGCCTTTTGATTCAGCAACATTCAATTACTGAAATTCAAATAGGTCGATTAGGTTCTTTATTACCATTAACTGTTTTAATCATCCAAAAGCCATTACGTTTTGCTTTTAAACAGATATTCAAAAGAGAACCTGTAGTCGAAAGAAACAACACAACTTTATGGGATACGCTATATGCCATCATATTATTTTTTGCAAGTGTTTTTATATCATTAATTATTGGGGATAAAATAAATTAAACGTGGAGTATATTTTGTGTAATCCTTTTTCACAAATTTTAAATTGAGAAGTGTATTTATACTAAATGGGATATAAATTAAGTAAATGGAAAAGACGGCTAATACTCATAAAAACAAACCACCTTATTTATTAGGTCTGCTTTGTTTAATTCCTTTAATTGGAGCATTTATAGGGTTAGGAATATTTCTTTATGGAATTT
>Ga0364880_10296_pt1 | contig 22824 bp, 23 predicted proteins | sample ExccelJu500001D3_5_FD_206927 | JGI IMG/M metagenome (GOLD analysis project Ga0364880, IMG submission 206927) | Enriched cells from Trout Bog Lake Hypolimnion, Wisconsin, USA - BchlTB.July30.5000.01.D3 | ecosystem: Environmental > Aquatic > Freshwater > Lake > Hypolimnion/Profundal zone | place... | reverse complement strand
TTTAAGATAATGTGACACAACTAATTTGCAGCATTTAAAATTATTTAATGAATTTATTTTTTGATTGAAGCGATCCTTTATTCCTCTTTACATAGTGATATATGTTACAAACGGAACTCCCCCCGCCCTATACTTTCGCGTCAAATCAATATATCAAGATGTTAAATTATTCGTTAACTGTTTTACTTGGGCTGTTCTTTCTGCAGCCGGATGCCCAGGAAATAAAACCTTTACTGTTAAAAGATGCAGTGGAAGCGGGATTGAAAAACAACAGGACTGTTGGCATATCTGTAATGGAAGAACAGATTGCCCGGGCGAAGTATAAGGAAACGGAAGCGGTGTACCTGCCGCAACTGGCTTTTTCCTACACTGCCCTGACCACCAACAATCCGCTGAATGCATTTGGCTTTAAACTGCAGCAAAAAACCATTACACAGAATGATTTTAACCCGGACCTGCTGAATCATCCCTCCGGTACACCGGATTTTATGACTAAACTGGAATTACAGCAGCCGGTAATCAATATGGATATGGTGTATATGCGTAAAGCTGCTCATAAAGAGACGGAGATTTATCAATATAAAACGCAGCGTACCAAAGAATATATCAGTTTTGAAATTCAGAAAGCATATCTGCAATTATCACTGGCTTATGATGCCGTTAAAGTGCTGGAAGAATCTGTAACTACAGCCCGGCAGGTGGCACAGCAATCGGATAATTACGCCAGGCAGGGGCTGGTGCAACAATCGGATGTATTGAATGCAAAGGTTTTTGTGGCTACGATGGAGACAAGTCTTACTGCTGCAAAATCCAATATTGCCAATGCAGCCGATTACCTGGGTTTACTGATGGGGAAAGAGCCTGGTATCATTTATACGGTTACAGCAAATGATAACCTGCCTGTTGTATCAGACAGTAGTTATGTATTGAACGATAACAGGGCTGATTTTTTGGCCATGCAACGCGGACTGGAAGCGAGCGACCTGATGATTCAGTCTGCTAAAAAGCGTTACCTGCCTACAGTAAATGCTTTTGGTTCTTATCAGCTGAATGATGCTGCTTTACTGGGTTTTGGTGCTAATGCTTACCTGGCAGGTATACAACTATCATGGAATATATTCAAAGGAAATTCCACCAAAAACGCTATTGTAACCCACAGCCTGGAAAGAAATAAACTGTCTGAAGAATTAAAACAGCAGAAAGACCAGAGCCGGATGGAACTGAATAAGGCAGTACGGGATTTGAACGATACCCGTGCCAGTATGGTGCAAAATAAATTAGCGGTGGAACAGGCTGCTGAGGCTTTACGCATTTTACAAAACCGGTATGCACAGGGGCTGGTACCCACTACCGATGTGTTATTGGCTGCTAACCAGTTATCCCGCCAGCAACTCAATTACCAGCAGTCATTATGTAACCTTCAGGTTACAGCAGCTTACCTGCAATTATTAACCTCATCCAATACTAAATAAATCAGTCATATGTATAAGTCTATATCATTAACCTCTTCTTTATTTCTGTTTGCTGTAATTGTATCTGTTACTGCATGCTCGTCCGATAAAAAGCAAGCCGGCCAGGATGCTGACCAAACTAAACCGGTAATGGTTACGCTATCTACTCCTACCGGCAATAGTGATAAAAATATTACGGCCAGTGGCCAGGTGGAAGCTTCCCAGACCGTGAATATCAGTACCCGGGTAATGGGCTATATTACTCAATTGACTGTAAAAGTAGGTGATGCAGTAAGCAAGGGCCAGTTGCTGGCAACCATCAGTAATGAAGATATCTTATCTAAACGGGCACAGGTGGATGCACAGATCAAAGAAGCAGAAGCTACTCTTCAAAATGCACAGAAAGACTTAGACCGGTTTACGGTCTTATACCAGCAAAAAAGTGCTACAGCAAAGGAGCTGGACAATGTAACCTTACAGTATCATGCGGTACAATCCAGATTAGAAGCTGCCCGGCAAATGCGTAATGAAATTAATGCCAGTCTTGCTTATACAAAGTTAACAGCACCCTTTGCCGGAATAGTAACCCAAAAAATGATGGATGCAGGCAGTATGGCTAGTCCGGGAATGCCTATTGTAACAATAGAACAGAAAGGAAGCCTGCAAATAGCTGCCACAATCTCCGAATCTGATATTGCAAGCATACAGCTGCATGATGCCGTACAGGTAGCAATAAAATCACTGAATAAAAGCTTTAATGCTTCTATCATACAAATCAGTCCGTCTTCTCAGTTTACCGGTGGGCAGTATATCGTTAAAATCAATATTCCGGAAGCTGAGAAAGCAGCACTTTATGCCGGTATGTATGTGAATATCAGTATTCCTTCCAAAGCTGTGGCAAAAAAGACAGATACAACAACTGCAGCGGTGATGGTTCCTGTTAACAGTATTGTGTACCGTGATCAGCTGACCGGGATTTATACCGTAAGTGACGACCATAAAGCTTTGTTACGCTGGGTAAGGTTGGGTAAGGTAACCGGGCAGCAGGCAGAAGTATTATCTGGCTTAAATGCCAGTGAAGCCTATATATCCGGTGCTAAAGGGAAATTGTATAACGGAGCACCTGTGCAGGAAAAGAAATAAGCAGTATCCTGTTTATTAATAATAAATAATTGCGGTAACGCCCTAAAATAGTCAAATAATGAAAGAAGGTTTTGCAGGTAAAATAGCCGGAGCATTCATCAAATCCAAACTAACGATTTTATTGATGATTGCGTTTTTACTGATTGGCGGATACAGTACTTTTCTGATACCCAGGGAAGAAGAGCCGCAGATAGAAGTGCCCATTGCAGATATAATGATTGGGTACCCGGGTGCCGCACCCAGGGAAGTAGAGACCAAGGTAGTAGCCCCGCTGGAAAAGATTGTTTCCAATATTAAGGGCGTGGAATATGTCTATTCCACCACAATGAAAGGACAGGCGATGCTGATTGTTCAGTTTTATGTGGGAGAAGACGTAGAAAGGTCGCTGGTTAAGCTGTACAATGAGATCATGAAGAATATGGATAAAATGCCCCAGGGGGTTACTATGCCCCTGGTAAAAACAAGGGCCATTGATGATGTGCCGGTGTTGGGTATTACCTTGTGGAGTGAAAAATATGATGATTACCAGTTAAAGCAAATGGGGGAAGCACTGACCAATGAAATAAAAAAGATCCCGGATGTTGCAGCCATTAATATTCTGGGTGGAAGAAGCAGGGAAGTGAAAGTTGTGATGGATAAAAATAAGATGGCAGAAAACCATGTGGACTTTTTATCCGTATCCCGGCAGATGCAGGCAGGTAATATGCAGATGGCCAGTGGTAACCTGTTAAAACAGGATACTTCCTTTGCAGTGGAAACAGGAAATTTTCTTTCTTCAGCAGCAGAAGTGGCCAATTTGGTGGTAGGTGTAAACGGACAGAAACCGGTATACTTAAAACAGATTGCAACCGTAACAGACGGGCCGGAAGTTCCTGCCCAGTATGTGTTTTTCGGGAAGGGAAAAGAAGATACATCAAAAACTCTGCGATCAGCCTATCCGGCAGTTACCCTCTCTATTGCCAAAAAGAAAGGGGCAGATGCGATGCATTTGTCGGAGCAAATATTGAATAAAGTCAATCAGTTGAAAAAAGACCTGATACCAAATGAAGTACACCTCACCAATACCCGTAATTACGGCGAATCTGCTTCAGAAAAAGTATCTGAATTATTGTTCCACTTATTTATTGCCATTGTAGTAGTTACCTTATTTGTTATGCTGGCCATGGGATGGCGTGGCGGATTGGTGGTATTTCTTTCCGTACCGGTAACTTTTGCATTAACCTTATTTGCGTATTACTTTTTACATTATACGCTTAACCGTATAACCTTATTTGCCCTTGTATTTATTACCGGGATTGTAGTGGATGATTCCATCATTATTGCAGAAAATATGCACCGGCATTTTAAAATGAAAAAACTTCCTTTTCTGCAGGCAGCTTTATATGCCATTAATGAAGTAGGGAACCCAACCATCCTGGCTACTTTTACGGTGATAGCGGCAGTATTACCTATGGCATTTGTATCCGGGTTGATGGGCCCTTATATGAGCCCGATGCCCATTGGGGCCAGTATTGCCATGATGCTTTCTTTAATTGTGGCTTTAACCTTAACACCTTACCTGGGTTATATTTTTCTGCGTGAAAAAGAAGGGCACGGAAATGAAAAAGCGCCTGTATCTTTAGAACAGACGGGTATTTATAAAATGTATTATTCCACCATTAACCCTATGCTGAAAAGCAGGTGGAAAAGATGGACTTTCATGATCAGTATTATCGTGGTTTTATTTGCCTCCCTGTCCTTATTTTATTTCAAAGCAGTTGCCGTTAAAATGCTGCCTTTTGATAATAAGAATGAATTTCAGGTAGTAATTGATATGCCGGAAGGCACCACACTGGAAAAAACAGCAGCAGTAACCGATGAAATAGCCAGTTATATTGCTACCCAGCCATTGGTGGTTAATTATCAGGGTTATGTGGGTACGGCTGGTCCGATTAGTTTTAACGGACTGGTACGGCATTATGATCTGCGTAAAGGAGATAATGTAGCAGATATACAGGTAAACCTGATTGATAAATCAGACCGTAAGAAGCAAAGTCACCAGATCGTAAAAGAAATGCGGGCAGCTATTCAGCTGATTGCCAAAAAATACAATGCCAATGTAAAGCTGGTGGAAGTACCACCCGGCCCTCCTGTATTATCAACTATTGTGGCAGAAATATATGGCCCGGATTATGACCAGCAGGTAGCGATTGCCGCAGAGGTTAAAAACAGATTACAGCATACAGCCGATGTGGTGGATGTGGACTGGCGTGTGGAGCACGATCAGCCGCAGTATGATTTTGAAGTAGATAAAGAGAAAGCCATGCAATATGGTGTGGCACCCGCACAGGTGGTAGCTGTGATGAATGCAGCATTATCCGGACAAAATACCGGAACCTTGCACAGCCCGGATGCTTATAGCCAGGTAAATATTAAACTGCAACTGGCAGATGCAGACAAATCAGATCTTAATGCGCTTAAGAATATTAAAGTCATTAACCAGCAGGGGATGGCCATATCCGTTGGCGACCTGGTAACCATACACCGCAATATCAAAGAGAAAAGCATTTACCGGAAAAACCAGAAAAGGGTGATTTATGTAACCGCAGAAATGGCCGGTAAAATGGAAAGCCCTTTTTATGCCATCAGTAAAATATCAGACAGTTTAAAAACACTTAAAGTGCCTGCTGGGTATTCACTAAAAGAAGAATATACTCATCAGCCCGAAATGGAAGATAATTATACCCTGAAATGGGATGGCGAATGGCAGGTGACTTATGAGGTATTCAGGGATTTGGGAATAGCTTTCCTGGTAGTGATTATTATTATTTATATGCTGATTGTAGGATGGTTCCAGAATTTTACGGTACCTATCATCATGCTGGCAGCGATACCCCTGTCCTTAATAGGAATTGTGATCGGCCATTGGATGATGGGGGCTTATTTTACAGCCACTTCTATGATCGGCTTTATTGCACTGGGAGGGGTGATGGTGCGGAATTCGGTATTACTGATAGATTTTATTAATATCCGTCTGGCAGAGGGAATCCCTTTAAAGCAATCCATTATAGAAGCTGGAGCAGTAAGAACCACCCCCATATTATTAACAGCAGGAGCAGTAGCACTGGGTGCAGTGGTAATTTTGTTTGACCCTATATTCCAGGGGCTGGCTATATCACTGATGGGTGGAACCGTAACTTCCACTTTCCTTACCTTACTGGTAGTACCCCTGTTGTATTACAGAATGATGCGTAAAAAAACTAACCATTAAAACAAGCTATATGAAAATGTTGATTATCACCAGTATTAAGGAAGACATGCAGCATGTTTCCCATATTTTAGAAGCAGCAGCGGTGCCTGTATTCAGTGTATCTGAAACCATCGGGCATAAAACAGAACATAATAATTACCTCTTGAATAACTGGTTTGCCAGAAGTGATGCAGCCACCAGTGCCTTATTTTTCTTTAGTTTTACAGAAAATGAGAAAGCCGTAAAAGCGGTGGAACTGGTAAAAGGCTTCAATGCGGGAAAGCAGGATGGTTTTCCGCTACGGGCATTTATATTGCCGGTGGAAGGGTGTAGTTATGAGGACTGTTGAGAGGATGGATAATTCTCGCGGGGGAAACTAATATATTTGAATTTATTAATGATCGAAATATGCAAAACGTAAAGTATTTATTGTTCAGTTTACTGATTATTTCCCTGTATTCCTGTTCCAATGGACAGGGGGTATTATCTTCAACGGATGATAATTTCCAATTAACCGCACAGCAGTTTTCAGATAAAATACAGCAAACACCCGGTGCAATGGTGATTGATGTACGCACACCGGAAGAATTTGCAAAAGGGCATTTACCCAATGCGGTAAACCTGGATATCAGAAATGATGGTTTTGCGGAATCGGTTAGTAAGCTGGATACCGGGAAAGCGGTATTTGTGTATTGTTTAAGCGGAGGCAGAAGTGCGGCAGCCGCCAGAAAAATGAGAGCATCGGGTTTGCATAGGGTGTATGAACTGGAAGGAGGAATTATGCAGTGGAGATCAGCCGGACTGCCCGAAGCTGCAGGAACTGCTGCATCTGCAGGAATGACAAAAGAACAGTTTGATGCCTTGCTGAATACCGATAAAATGGTGTTGGTGGATGTGTATGCCGACTGGTGTGCACCTTGTATGCGGATGAAGCCTTATTTAGAATCTATTCAAGAAAAAGACAAGGATAAAGTAACGGTTATAAGGATCAATGCAGATGATAACCAAAGCCTGATGAAACAGATGGGTATTGATTCACTGCCCACTTTGCTGTTATTTAAAAATAAGCAGCAAACCTGGCGTAACAGTGGTTATCTGGAAGAAAAAGCAATTCTGGAACATTTGAATTAGCTGGAAGCAATCAATCGGATGACAGCTGCTTTTCCTTTATGAAAATCGCCTTCAGTAAGTTCTGTTATGGTTTCTTCCAGTAAGGAAATGGAAAGGCTGCTGAAATCTGATGCCAGTTCTTCAATAGAATACATGCGTTTTGTATCACCGGGTCCGCCGGACTGATAATTGATTTGATTTTTATTAAATGCTTCCAGGATAATGGATCCTCCGGGTTTAAGGGATTCAATCAATTTCTTATGAAAAGACTTTCTTAGTTCCGCCTCCATATGTACATAAATGCTGGCAATCAGATCGTATGACTGGGTAGGAATATAATTTTCAAGACTATTTTGTGTATACTGTATAGTTAACCCTAATTTTCCACCCCTTTGCAAAGCTTTTGCAACTGCTATTTCGCTGAAATCAAATGCAGTAACATGCCATCCTGATGCAGCCGCATATATGGCATTTCTGCCTTCTCCCTCGCATGGTAATAGCAGTGTACCGGCCTTATGTTTATCTATAAATTGTTTGAAAAATACATTAGCGGTATAGCCATACACTGTTTCATTGTTGCTGTACCGGCTATTCCAGAAATCAGAAGGATTATTCATAGTATGTGGAATTTATTAATTGAAGGCAAATAACGATAATACCTGAAATCAGGATTTCAAATATTGTGTTTATTAATTAAGGTAAAGGTAACTATAGTCACTTTTTTAGTCTTTTAAATTTTTGAGGTTTGTATCAAAGAATAGGGATGGATCACCCGGAATTAATTTTCAATAAAAATGCACATGGCAGGTACCTGATAGAAATGATAGCAGGTGGTGCATTGATAGTTGATGTCAGAAGCCCGGCAGAATATCAATCCGGCCATATTGCAAATGCCATTAATATTTCAATTGAAGATATACTTACCCAAATTGCTTACTTAAAGCAATTCAATAAAACAGTTATTACTGTTTGTAAAGATGGCTATAGAAGCTGTCAGGTCATTAAAATATTGAAAAAGGAGGGTATTGAGGCATTTAATGGGGGGCCCTGGGAAGTATTGGCTGCATATTTAGCCGATGAAAAATAGCAGTAACTATTATTAGATTAATCGCAATTCTTTTCTATAATCTGTTTTATTTGTTCAGCGGGTACCACTCCGCTTTGCCTCCATTTAATTTCCCCTTTCTTAAAAAGGATTAAAGTGGGTACACCCTGAATATTATATTTTGCTGCTGTCTGAGGGTTTTGATCCACATCTATTTTAATAATGGTTGCTTTTTCGCCAATTAAGGATTTTAATTGTTGTAATATGGGTGCCATCATTTTACAGGGGCCACACCATACTGCTGAAAAGTCTACTAATACTGGTTTGTCTGATTGTATTAAGTCCGTAAAACTATTTGCCATATTATTTAAATATTGATAGAAATGATTTCTTTTTTTCAGGATATCCAAGAACGGAAAGCTCTTCGGCGATTATTTCTCTTTTTAAGTCATTAGTCTCCACAATAACTTTAGCTTCTTCTTTTTCTACTGTAACAGATAATACGCCCTTCACTTTAGTTAAACCCTCTTGTATATTGGTAACACAACCCATACATTTTACATTGGTTACATAAAATATTTCAGTGGCCATATTTTTTTATTCAAAGTTAACTTATTCAATAATTAGCTTCAGTGATTCCAATCACATATTTGAATAATAATGGTTTTGGTATCTATATAAGCCCATGTAGAAAAAAGGGTTGTAACTAAAACTAATTAATAGGGATTGTTTGTTTTAATGGAGATTGGCTATTATAAATTTCTAATGAAATTCTAATTTCCAGCCCTTACCTAATTAGTGGGTGTATTATATATTGCAATTGTATTCAAAAAGTGTTTTTAAATTAAATTAAACCAATTAAACTCATTACAATGAAAGGATTGATCTTTTTAACAATTTCACTGGTCACAGTTGGATCTGTTCTTTATGGAAGAAATTTCAAATCAATACCTGCAAACTTCCTTGCCGGAAAAACTACCATAGTAGCGGGAGGGGAAGATAGTATTGCCATGATGGAGAAAGCTTTTAATGAAGAAAAAAATGCTTCCGTTAAACTGGGTTATGCGCATAAACTAGCAGCTTATTATAAGGAGAAAAAAAATTTTGAACAGGAATCCATTTGGCTGGGACAGATTTTTCATTTGAAAAAAGATCCCAGTAATGTTGATTTATTTAATTGGGGCTATGCTTGTTTTAATGCCAACGACTTTAAAAAGGCCGATACAGCCTTTTGTTTATATCAGCAAAAATACCCTACCCAATCCTATGGGTATTATTGGGCTGCTAAAGCTAATGCTGCAATTGATACTGCTATGACACTTGGATTGGCTATTCCTCATTATCAAAAACTTGTTGAGGTTTGCTTAAAAGATTCTGCCAATAAAACCACACGTAAGTGGTTAATATCGGCTTACGCGTATATGGCTGCTTATCAGGCCAATAAGTTTAAAAATTATAAAGAAGCTTCCTCCCTGTATGATAAAATGCTAATGCTGGATCCTACTAATAAAGATATTATCAAGAATAAAAGCATTATAGACAAAATGGCCGCGAATAGCCAGGAGGTTAAATAAAGCTCCATTATTTAAAATACTTTATACATGCGAAAGGCAGACTGGATATAATCTTGAGGCTGAAAATTTTTATCAAATGTTGCTTTCAAAATATTCAGTTTGCTTTCCAATATTTCCATTTTAGGCCCCATATTGGGGTCTTTTTTATATTTGGCTATCAGTTTGCCATATTGATCTGCGTACAGGTTCATTTCTGTAAGCAGTTCACCGAACTTCATTTTTAAATCTCTGATACTTACCATTTCATAATATACATATTCTTTCCAGTCCTTAGGGTTTGCTTTTTTAAAGTTTAATACAGCATCTGAAGCCAGTTTACGAAGAGCAGTAAGATAGAGATAACGTTTATCAGCATCATTTTCTGCTGTAAAATTCTGTGTAAAAAGTTTCTCCTCTACATTAATGATTTTAAGGTTTTTAGTGAGATATGAGTTATACAGAATCTGAAGGTTTTCCAGTGAAGATGCAAATGATTCCCAATTGTTTTCAATTTTAATACGGTCGTTTTCAAACTGACTTAACACAATAGTAATCTGGAACATTTTTTCGCTTTGTTCCCTCAAATCTTTTTGTTTTCTTGAAATGGTATTAATATAGTTAGACATGCCAGATAAAACCACCTGCGATGCTCCACTGGTAATTAATGATACAGATGCAGCCGTTTGGGTTACATTGATCATATTGTCCAGGGTTTTCAGGTAAATATCACTTCCTTTATTTTTCTCTATATAGATTCTGAAATATTTAAACCATTCCTGATAACCAGTATAAGTATCGGGGTTACTAACCTGAGACAATTCTGTAAAAAAGTTACGGGTTGCATTAAACAGCGTTAAGGGTTTAATTTCCCGGTCCATGGAAAATAAATTGATCAGGGCAGACTGGTAATTGGCCTGGTAAATATTCAATTCATTTTCTTCAATAGCTTTTTGTTTGTCTTCCACAACCTGCACTCTTTCCAGTAATTTATCAGCTTTTTCTTTTGCATTAGTGGTGGTACTGATCATACTATCCAGTTTATCTACTTTAAGGTCTATATGCCGGATAGTGGAATCAATGGCAGAAGTTTTGAATTCAAGGCCAGATTTGATGTCATTTAGTATTTTTTCTTTAATTGTTTTTTCATACAATGAAGTATCTGTGCTTGTTTGTGCAATACTTGAGAAAGTTTGAACCAGTAAAACTGAAAGTACAAAAATGGTTTTCATGTTATAACTAAATTTTTTATTCAGTAGTTTGTTTTTTGTGTATGGGAGAATGCTGTAAGTCGATCAGTAACTGGTTTTTTATATGATCATATAATGATTCCTTATCAATTATTTTAGCAGCCAGGTTACTGATCAGGGCTGCGAGCATCAGGTAAAATACCAGGTTATGCCGGTCGGTCATTTCCAGAACCAGGATGGCAGAGGTAAAAGGGCTTCGGGTAACGCCTGTTAAAAAAGCCACCATCCCTGCCATGATTAATAGATTCGCATTACTGTCGTTCAGGTGAAATATACCGCTAAAAAAACTGGAAATGGCTGCACCAATACTTAGCGCAGGAGCAAAAACACCACCTGCCGCGCCAGAGGTAAAGGAGACAACCGAGCCCAGTAATTTAAATAAAGGCAGTTGCCAACTGCTATATTTATTGGATGTAAAAAGCGTTGTGGTCATGATTTCTTTACCGGAACCTGCAATATTGGGGTCTACAAAAAAGGCAAGGGTGGTAATGAGCATTGCCGCTATCAGCAGGTAAATGATGAGGCCTGTTGTTTTCAGTTTTCTTTTTTTGTGCATAATAAAGAGGATGATTCTGGAATAAATGCCTGCTCCTGTACCACATATTACTGAGATCAGCAGAACAGGGAAAACCATATACAGGGAAACCTGGTTTACAAGTGGATAGCCCACATATAAATAGCTACCCAGGATGCTCTGTGCTGTTAAACCGGCAATAATTACCCCGGTAAAAAGAGCCGATTTATAGAAGCTGATATGTGTTTTGGTTAATTCTTCAATTGCAAATACAAAACCACCTAAGGGTGTATTAAAAGCAGCAGCAAGGCCGGCAGCAGCGCCCGTCATAATCATATTCTTTTTAGATATTTTGGGCCACCAGTCTGGCAATAAGGCATTTATTTTCCTGAAAATGGAAGCTGCAATCTGTATGGTAGGGCCTTCACGGCCTATGACACCGCCACCCAGTGCCAGAAAAAGACTGGAGATGATTTTGATAAATAATACCCGTATACTCAGTAATTGTTCTGTTAATTTAAAAGTACGGGGATTGGCCAATTCTATGGCAGCAGATACCTGTGGTATACCACTGCCATTACTGTATTTTGCAAAATGTTTTACCAGCCACCAGGCAATAATAAAGCATACGGGACTGATTAAAAAAATCCAGTAAGACCAATGGTGCAGGCAATAAAAATAAGCATCTTCTGTATAGGCAAACAGCCTTGCATAGACAACAGCAACCAGTCCGGTTAGAATAGAGCCCACCCAGAATGGGGCTGATTGCAAAAAACTCGTTTTAATAGTATTATTACTGATTTTATAAAACCGAATTTTTAGCTTATCTGTCAGTTTCTGAATAAAGTGCATATACATTGCCTGCAAAGTTGATTATTAAATAAACATTCTACATTAGAAATTGATTAGAATCGGTGTATCTTGAGAAGTTAATCTATTCATTTAGTACTTCTGTATAATATCTGTTATTATATGTTTGAAATAAATATATTACTGGTAGAAGATGAACATAAAATTGCTAATACGCTTAAAAAGGGTTTGGAAGAAAATGGGTATTATGTTGAGATAGCTTATGATGGACTAATTGGCCAACGTTTGTTTATGGCACACTCTTATCATATGGTTATTCTTGATATCAATTTGCCTGTGATTAATGGAATTGATCTTTGCAGGTTTATTCGAAATACAAACGGGCATATTCCTATTATTATGCTTACCGCTTTGAATGCCATCGATGACAAGTTGAAAGGTTTTGATTCCGGCGCTGATGATTATCTGATAAAACCTTTTGAGTTTAAGGAACTGTTGGTAAGGATCAGGGCATTATTAAAAAGAAGCATGAATCAGAACATGCCAGTTGGGAACCTGCTTCGTATTGCTGATCTTGAAATGAACCTTGACAGCAAAGAAGTTAAAAGAAGTGGGCAGCTGATTAGTTTAACTGCTAAAGAATTACAGCTTTTGGAATATTTTGTGCGAAACAAAAACAAGGTATTATCAAGGGCAGATATTGCTGTGAATGTTTGGGATATTGATTTTGATACACATACCAATGTTATTGATGTGTATGTTAATTATCTGCGCAAAAAGATTGATAAGGATTTTCCGGTAAAACTAATTCATACACAGGTGGGATTAGGTTATATTTTAAAAGAAAAGGAGTTATGAAACTTAAATACAGGATTACAGTATTGTTTACAATTCTGGTTTCAGTCATTTTGTTGCTGATTTGTATTTCTGTATATTATTTTTCCAGCTTAAGCAGGCAGAATGAAATAAGTACGAGATTAAAAAACAGGGCACTCACCACTATCGGATTACTTTATAAAGTACCGGGTATTAACCAGAATATGTTAAGGCAGATAGATGAAAAAACATTGTTGTCTGTTAAGGATAAAAGTGTACTTATTTATACAGTAGCAGGTAAATTAATCTATTCCTATATTGATGAAAATACACAGCCTGTAACCGCATCTGCAGATATTATTAAGGCTGCAATCCAACATAAGAATTATCATTTTTCAGTGGGCAATAAAGATGCGGTTGCTATTTATATTCCTAATATAAAAAATGATTATATAGTTGTTTCAGCAGCATGGGACCAGACAGGGTATGAAAAATTATATGAACTTAAGTGGATTTTGTTTTTGAGTTTTATTGTAAGTGTTATTATAACTATCGTGTTTGGTTTATTATTTTCATTGCAGGTTACTGTTCCAATACAACGGATTACACATGAAGTAAATGAAATTTCTTCCCTTCAGCTTTCCAGGCGGATCAGGGAAACAGGTACCAGGGATGAATTGAACGACCTGATTCATACTTTTAATAAATTAATGACCCGATTACAGGAATCTTTTGAAATTCAAACCCGGTTTATTACAAATGCGTCGCATGAATTATCCACTCCATTAACAGCAATTCTCAGTCAGTTGGAAATTACATTGCAAAACAGCAGGGAAGTGACAGAGTACCAGTTTATTCTCCGTTCAGTATATGAAGATGTAAGAGGGCTTGCACAACTAACGCGCAGCTTGCTTGAAATTGCAAAAGCCAGCGGAATTAATAATGGAATTGAACTGAAACTAATCAGGATGGATGAGTTGTTAATGGATATTCCCCTCGAAATTAAAAAAATAAATACATCTTACCAGGTTGATCTGAATTTTGATGCCTTTCCAGAAATTGAAGATCTGATGATGGTTTTCGGGAATGATAACCTTTTAATAAGTGCTATAAAGAATATTATTACAAACGCCTGTAAATATTCAGATAATCATCTTGCACTTGTAAAACTGTCTTTCCCTGAGAATTGTGTGCAAATTGAAATCGCAGATAATGGAAACGGCATTCATGAAGCAGATTTGCCTTATATCTTTCAACCTTTTTTCAGAGGAACTAATGCCAGCAACCAACAGGGTTCAGGTTTAGGTTTGTCACTTACAGAAAGAATTATCAATTTACATAAAGGACATATTCAGGTCTTGTACACCGGATCTGCAGGCACCTGCTTTCAGATTAATCTGCCAATTGCCAGGCAATTTCATACAAGGTAAATTCTAATCAGATTTTAATATGGTTTTAATGCAGCTATAATCCCGGTAGTTCAACTTGCAGTTGTAATTGAAAACTTAAGAAAAGAAAAAAATAATCATGATTATGAAAAAAATTGTTTACCTGTTTGCAATAGCACCTCTTTTTCTGATATCCTGTATCAGTTCCAAAAAATTCAGACAGGCTGAAGCCAAATACGGACAATTGGATTCAGCATATTTACAAATGCAAACTAAGTTACGGGATTGTGAAAGTAATAATAAAAATAATGCAATTGCACAGAAAGTATCTGATAGAGATAATAAACAATTATTGGCAGAAATTGATAATCTGAAAAAGATGAATGAGTTTCTTAAAAATAATAATAATAGTACTTTAAATGAATTGCAGGACCTTTCAGTTATTTCTACCTCTCAGGCAGAAAGCATTAAAAAATCACTTGACCATTTAGGTGCAAAAGATTCCTATATCAAGAATTTACAATCTACAATTGCCAGAAAAGATTCACTTACCATGGCATTGGTCAGGAACCTGAAAAGTGCTCTTGATGATATTAATGATCAGGATATAAATATAAAGGTTGATAAGGGTGTTGTATATGTGGATATATCTGATAAAATGTTATTTAATAGTGGAAGTTTTGATATTACCCCACATGCCAAAATGGTTTTGGGTAAAGTGGCTAAAGTTTTGAATGCTCATCCAGATATTGAATTTATGATTGAGGGGAATACAGATTCCAATCCATATCATCAGGGAGTGCTTTTAGATAACTGGGACCTGAGCGTAAAACGTGCAACTTCTGTAGCCAGGCTTTTGCAAAACAATTATGGTATTAATCCTAAAAATATAACTGCTGCAGGCAGAAGTGAATATTCACCTGTTGCATCAAATACAGATGCGAATGGAAGAAGCTTAAACAGAAGAACAAGAATTGTGATTTTACCACAGTTAGACCAGTTCTTCAAACTTGTGGAAGCACATAAATAGGAGTTTGTTTTATAAATAGATAGTTTGAAGTGGTGTGTTCGTGCAGGCTCAATCTCGCATAGGGTAAAAGATGAGCCTGCTTTTGTTTCTAAACAACAATAAAATACAGGAGTACGCTATAAATTTGTTCATTATGACAGTTTTTTTCAACCTATTGGTATTGATAACTCCTGATAATAATTATTTCCGGGCAGCATTAAAAGCCGCTGAACTTGTTGATAAAGAGAGGGGCTGCATTCATCTGGTATATGTAATAAACAGGGAAAAGGAAGCAATGCTAAACAAAGGACTTGAAATAGCTGACACGATTAAAAAGACCTTACTAAAAAAAAAATCCAAACTCAATATTAATACAATTGCTTTTACTGATGACAAACGAAGGTCAATTTTAAATCAATATATGCAGGATAAAAAAATTGATTTGATTATTAAGCTTAATAAAAGCCAATCACAAATAAATATTATTTTTAGCAGGCTTCTGTGGAAAAAAAGAAATGAGGAACATATATTTTGCAATGTATTATACTTACATAAAAAAAGCCTGGGGCATGTTATAAAATCAATTTTAATACCCATAACAAACAACAATATTCCGAAAGAAAAGCTTAGCCTTGCTGCGGCTATTGCAAGGGATAATCATGCCCGCATTCATTTACTGGCAACTACAGGACCAGATGGAAATTCTGGAGAAATAATGGAAGGTTTTTACCATGCGTATAAAACATTACTGCTTTGTGGCTTTGATGTTCAATACCAGCTGGTACCCTATGGTTACAGTGATAAGAAAATATTTGCTTATGCTGCAGAAAGCAATACAGACTTGCTGCTAATGGACTATGTGCAGAAAAGAAAATTGAGTAACATTTTTCGTACACCCATTCAATATTTACTTAAAAATGCCGGAATTTATCCTGTAAATATTTTATTTGTAAAATAAATTTGCTTTTTTGAACCAATAGCTAAATATTTAAAAGGGAATAATATTATTTTAACTAAAAGGTTTCTTTAATGCTAAGATAGAATCCGAATTTATTTCCTTTTGCTATATCAAAATCAAGTCTGGTTCTTGATTTTTTGTCCATCATTATCCTTAATCCCACTCCATATGCAGCCCATACATAATTACCTACAGCAATATTGTATTCTTTAGCGGATGTAGATGATAGATTTGCAAAAACCACACCTCCCAGTATATTAGTTTTTTGAGAAATGGGGAAACGGTATTCAGATTCAGCATATGCCATATTTTCTCCCCGTATTCTTCCGAATGCATTGCCCCTTCCGGTTCGCTGACGTTGGTCATAACCCAATGCGGGTAATAATAAATAAGGAATATCACCATTAAGTACAAAATTGCCATACAACCAAAAAGCGAGAATATTCTTTTTTTTAGTATCCAGTGACTGAAAAGTTCTGAAATCAGTTAGCAATACGGTGCTGTTTTTAGTACTTCCCAGCATTGTTGAATGAATCCGGTAATTTACATTGGCATAAAATCCTTTTTTAGTATTCACAGTATTGTCCCTGTTATCGAATAACAGGTTCAGACTCAGTCCCGCAGCAGTATTTACATTTTGATTAAACCCATGTGTTTTATTGTATGTATTATAATAAGATGGATTCAAGTTTCCATTGCTTGATTCATCCAGAATCCTGCCATATTTATCATAATGAAATCCAATACCTGCAAATAGATTTCCGACAATTTTTTTGGATACAGTTTCATGTATCCTGAAGTGGTTATATTCAAGCAGTTGTTCAGCATTATTTGGATTTCCCCCCAAGCCATAGGTAGATTCATTAAAAATGAAATACTGCCAATCGCCGTTCAAAAACAATTGATCTTTTGAAAGGAAAATATTAGTCCGGAGATTTAAGTTCAGTGACTCTTTTGTAGAATAGGTAGCATTGCTGCTTAGAATAGAATAACGGTCTGAAGTTTTGGTTTTGTAAATGTAAGTAAGTGCGCCACCATAAACAAAACCGTTGGAAGGGTTTGAACCTATAATTGGGATGATGAATAAAAACTTTTTTTTAGGGCTTTTATTTTTGCTCCAGCCCTTTAGGCTCATCCAGTCACGTAAATCTATTTCTGGATTTGATTTTACAGGTAAACTATCTGTCTGGCAAAAAATATAAATGGGAAAAAATAGTATGACAATTGTTAATAATGAATATTTACGCATAGAAAAAGTAAAGCTAATCAAAAATAATCGGACTCTCTTTAAACAGGATTTAAAGTAAGTATAATTGGTAATCCTCATTGGATTTTAACTATTCTTTTCAAGTTGGCAAACCGTTACCTCATCAAAAATTATCATGATACAATATTCATTATATTTGAAAAAAGATAGTTATTGATGCAACCACTTTATCAATTATATGCACAGCTTGAACCGGCATTACTCGAGGAAATTGAGAAAAATGCCAGTTTTAAAACTTTTAAAGCTGGTGAGATAATTATCAGGTCTGGCCAATATGTAAAAAGTACCATGCTGATTATTGAGGGTGTTGTTAAAATATTTCGTGAAAATGATGAAGGAGATGAATTTTTAATGTATTTTCTGGAACCTGGAGAAGCATGTGCCATTTCAATAGTTTGTGCATCCAAAATGGAAGCCAGCCAGATCATGGCAAAAGCTACAGAAGATACAGTTGCAATTTTAGTACCTATTCAGTTAATGGATGCATGGATGGTTAAATATAAAAGCTGGTATTACTTTGTATTGGAAACTTATAGAAGCCGTTTTGAAGAGTTGTTAATGTTAATTGATAACATTGCATTCCGGAATATGGATGAACGTTTGTTTTTTTACCTGAAGCGTTATACTGAGATTAATCATTCAAATTTAGTTAATGTATCACATCAGCAAATTGCTGATGAATTGAATTCTTCACGTGAAGTAATTTCGCGGTTATTAAAAAAAATGGAACAAAGAAATATGCTGCTTTTGCATAGAAATTCCATTGAAATGAAAATACAATAAATTATTTTTTTAAAACATCACATTTGTTCTTGCACTGTTTTAATAACTTGTTTCATCCAACTTTACTTTTCCACGGAATGTCCAGAATACAAATGTTGTATAAGCTGCTACCAACGGTACACCAATTGCTGCGATGGTTAACATGATACCTAATGATTTTTGGGAAGAGGCACCATTATAAATAGTAATATTGAATGCAGGATTAATCGTTGAAAGCACAATGTTTGGGAAAATATTGATGGTTACTGTAATCAGTAAAAGAGCGGATGTTAATGCGGAGGAAAGAAATGCTTTAAAATAAACACCTTTTTCCAGTAACCGCCTGGTATTAATAATTGTTAAGATGGAAGCAAGTGGTATGATAAACAATAGCGGATGCTGCCGGAATTTATCAGCTGTCTGTGGTAAATAGATTAATGTAGCCATGGTTAAAGTGATGTAGGAAATCACAAAAAAACGACTGGTGTTTTTTGCTAAAACCCTTAATTTAACATGCAGCCTCTTTTCTGTTTTCATGATTAAATATGTAGATCCATGCATCATAAAAAGCGCCAGTACCGTAATGCCGGTTATAATGGCATATGGGTTTAACAGGTTAAAAAATCCCCCTTCGTATTCAAAATTTTTATTGATGGGTATTCCCTGCATGATGTTTCCCAAAACAATACCCAGTAAAACGGCAATCAGGGTGCTGGATACAGCATAAATAATATCCCAGGTTTTACGCCACCAGATCATTTTTTCCTTACTTCTGAATTCAATAGCAATAGCTCTTAAAATAAGGACAGTAAGAAATAACATAAATGGGATATAAAAAGCAGAGAATATAGTAGCATATACCTCCGGGAACCCTGCAAATAATGCACCGCCTCCAATTACCAGCCATACTTCATTACCGTCCCATACAGGCCCGATTGCATTTAAAGCAATACGCCTGCTTTCATCTTTTTTGAAAAATAAGTGCAGGGCCCCTGCACCCAGATCAAAGCCATCCAGTATAGCATAACCAGTAAATACAGCACCTACCACTAAAAACCACCAGGTTGGATAATCTAAGCCTAAAAAAGTTGCCATATTAATTCAGTATTGGATTGTTTCGTTTGGAATATTCCGGAATAGCTTCCGCCTTTTCTTCTTCAAAACCATGCTGTATTTTTTTATTCAGCAGGTAGATGAACAGGGCGAATAAAGTGGCATAAATAAATGTAAATAAAATCAAGGAGAATACAACCTGTCCGGATTTAACGGCTTTTGATAAGGCGTCACTGGTTCTGAGTAATCCATACACTACCCAGGGCTGCCTGCCCATTTCAGCAGAAAACCATCCTAACTGATTACCAAACTGGGGTAGTAATACAGCAAAGGAAAAAATAGCCAGTAACCATTTATAATCAAATAATCTACCTCTGATCCATAAAAAGACGGCAAAGAGTGTTAAAGCAATGATGGTCATCCCAATCAGTACCATGAAATGATAGGTTTGAAAAACAGCGTTGACTTGCCGGGGCCTGTTTTCCGGTTTAAAAGCATTCAATCCTTTAACCGGTGTTGTAAAATTCTGGTGCAATAAAAAACTTAGCCCCCCAGGTATTTTTAAACCTATTGCTAATTGCTTATCCTGATTAACATATCCAATCAAATACATATCGGCCACTTTCATACTATCATAATGGCCTTCAAAAGCGGCCAGTTTTGCAGGTTGGTTTACAGAAATCCCTTCTGCTGATTTATGCCCGGTAACTAATTGTAATAAACCAGCTATTGAAGCTACCACTAACGCAATTTTAAAGGCTTTTTTAGAAAGTTCAATATGCCTGTTTTTCAATAAATAATAAGCATGGACACTGAGTACTAAAAAAGATCCGGATAGAAATGCCCCTACTAAAACATGCGATAGCCTTTCCATCGAGGAAGGATTAAATACCATTGCCCAGAAATCTGTTATTTCAGCCCTGGCTTTGAGACCTTCACCTACAATATGAAAACCGGCAGGTGTTTGCTGCCAGGAATTGGCCACAACAATCCAAATAGCTGAAAACATAGAGCCCAATGCCACCATAATAGTTGAAAAGAAGTGAACTTTAGGCGTAACCCTGTTCCAGCCAAAGAGCAGTAAGCCCAGAAATCCGCTTTCCAGGGCAAAGGCAAAAATACCTTCTGCTGCCAGGGCACTGCCAAATATATCACCCACATACCTGGAATAGGTAGCCCAGTTGGTACCAAATTCAAATTCCATTACTATACCTGTAGCTACGCCAATACCAAAAATCAGAGCAAATATTTTAATCCAGAAACGGGTGATTAATTCATATTGTTTATTGCCGGATTTGAGGTAAAGCCCCTCCATGATCACCAGCATGAGTCCAATGCCAATGCTCAGGGGAGGATATATATAATGAAAACTTACTGTAAATGCAAATTGTATTCTGCTTAAAATTTCAACATCCATATTTTATTTATTAGTACAATATTATCCTAAATCAGGAATGTCCCTTAACAACAATTTTTATGATCTTCCAGTTCAAAATAAAGAACCTAATTATTTGAAGAGGGATAAATTTCCTCCAAAAGAGCGTAAAATTGGTAGGAGTGGGTGGATAGTATTGCTCAGAATATTTGTTGATTAAATTTCGATTTTCCATTCATTTTATTTTTTAAGTTTCAAATAGTTATTTATTCCGGGATTAGCCACCAGAAAGGTTTGCCTTTGGCTTTGTATAAAAACATATAGTGCATCAGCCATTTTAACCAATGGCCTGCCAATCCTGGCTCACCCATCGTAGTTTTAATATCTCTGCCCCATTCCGGAAATTTGTGCCAATCTGGAACAACGGGACTAACTGTCATGGTTGCTGCAGTTCCAGTGGTCATACCAAAACCTGCTGAAACGATACAGGCTGCCCCCATTTTCCCCATGGATGCTTTATGCTTTATTTCGGGATTTCCAGTTTTAATCCATTCAATGATATTTTCTGCAGTAACTTTACCCATTACACCAGAAGGCATTCCGGTGCGTGGTGCAGACGCAAAAATGGCGGTTCCATTTTTACTAGTCATTGGCTTCGAAATTGAATGAGGTGGAGCAAATGCGATACCGGGTGCAAAAATATTGGGATAAGAAGGATTTTGATAAGTTTGGGGCCAGTCAGTTACCGACCATTGATCAAAAGGTTTGGCAGTATAGTCTGCATCCACTTTCATCAATCCATTCGGAGCAAATAATTTTGAAGTAATATCTGCGCCATGTTTGTCATAAGCTTTGAAGCCATGTCCGGCAAACCCGGGTATAAGCATTGCAAAGTCATAGGGTTGTTCCAAATATTCACCATCCAGATTTTCATAATAAATTTTATCTGCATCCAGTTTTTTAACGCCGGCCCTTTTAATCCAGTTAATATTCCTTTCCACAAAATAAGATTCGGCAAAAAGTTTTGTATTGGATATAAAGCCACCTTTTTTAATAAAAGCACCTCCCATGCCAAAGTCGCCTAATTCATATTCATTGGTTATCCAGATTATTTCTGCCAGATGTTCCAATCCACGCCTTTTGATTTCAAAATCAACATTTAAAATATATTCAAAGGCTGCCCCCTGGCAAGTTGCAGTAGGGTGTCCGGTTCCTATTACAAATACCTGCTTTTCGCCATTTTTCATTTTGTCCAGTTTATCTTCAAATAATTTCCATGCTTCCGCAGCATGGGAGAAACTGCAAACAGAAGCAATATTGCCTTTTCCGGGAATTAGTCCTTCTGTAGCTTCAAAATTGAGTTTTGGTCCGGTGGCATTAATTAAAAAATCATAAGGCAGTTGTTTTTTTTGTCCCATTTCTTCAGCAGAAGTAAATTCAACTTCTACAAAACCACTTTTAATATTGGCATCACCTTCAGGGTAAAAAGTTACTGCTTTTGCCTGCAAAAAATGGATGCCCCATTTTTTGTATAAGGGCTTCAGGTCAAAACTTACCTGTTGGGTAGTCATTCTGCCAACTCCAACCCATATATTAGAAGGTATCCATTGATATTTACTGGAAGGGGAGACTACCGTTATTTCATGTTCCCTGCCTAAATATTTCTGCAGGTAAGATGCGGCTGTATGGCCTGCAATGCCAGCACCTAAAATTACTATTCTTGACATTTTCTGGTATTTGAATCAAAACTCCGGTTTGTATATCCGTTAACTGGTGATATATATCACAGTTGTGTTTTTGAATTACTATTAATAGTAATTACGAAGGTGTTGAGTAAGCATCATTACTACCAAATAAAGGGAATTATTTTCTTTGTTTTCTCTGAGTAGGCAGAATAATTGTTGAATGTATTTATAAGATACTTTTCTTCTTTATTTATCTTAATAACAAGAACAATAGTAAGAATGCAAAACATTAATAAATTCAGATAAGTAAGTTCGCTTATTAAAAAAGAGGCGCAAAACAAAAATACTGCAGCATACATTGGATGACGAATTATAGTATAAGGCCCTCTCGTAATTAGTTTTGAATTTG
>Ga0364880_10295_pt1 | contig 22907 bp, 20 predicted proteins | sample ExccelJu500001D3_5_FD_206927 | JGI IMG/M metagenome (GOLD analysis project Ga0364880, IMG submission 206927) | Enriched cells from Trout Bog Lake Hypolimnion, Wisconsin, USA - BchlTB.July30.5000.01.D3 | ecosystem: Environmental > Aquatic > Freshwater > Lake > Hypolimnion/Profundal zone | place... | reverse complement strand
GAAATTGGTCGGGAAATTGGCGATTGATAATATGACGCGTATTTCGCTTGAATTAGGAGGCAAGTCACCCATCATCGTTTTGGATGATTATGATCCATCAGCCGCAGCCGCCGGTGCCGCGCAAGCGATATTCTTCAATTCCGGGCAAGTATGCTGCGCGGGTTCTCGTCTGTATGTCCATAAAAAGATTTTTGATCGTGTGGTCAGTGATCTGTCGGATATTGCCGGAAAAATGAAAATCGGCAAAGGACTTGATCCCAGCAACGAATTAGGGCCGCTGGTGTCGCGCGTACAAATGGATCGAGTTTGTTCCTATATTGGTTCAGGCATTGAGCAAGGGGCAACCGTTGCAGCAGGGGGGGGACGTTCCGGGACAAGCGGCTATTTTGTCAAACCGACCGTGATGGTCGATGTGAATCCAAAGATGCGTGTAGTGGAAGAAGAAATATTCGGGCCGGTGTTGGTGGCGATGCCTTACGACGATCTGGATGAGGTAGCCGCTTGGGCTAACAATACCGTTTACGGGTTAGGGGCCAGTATTTGGTCGAACGATTTGTCGAGAGTGCATCGCCTGATTCCGAAAATCAAGGCCGGGACGGTATGGGTTAATTGCCATAACATTTTAGATAGCGCCATGCCGTTTGGTGGTTATAAACAGTCAGGCGTAGGACGCGAAATGGGCAAGGCGGCTCTCGATTTATTCACCGAATCGAAGTCGGTCATCATGTCGGTGTAGTTGATATTGATAGGTCTCTCGTTTCGACGAGCGACCTATCAGGTGCTGTTACTGAATTCGGAGAACGAATTTATCGGCGCCCCTGTCAGTATCAGGGGCAAATATTATGGGGACCACTATGGCTCAATCGAAAAAAAGGATCACTACGATGCTGGATGTAATGAGGATGCTAATCAATCGTGAAGCACGCTGGTTTCGGTGTGGTCTGCTAGCTATTGCCGGTATGCTGCTAGTTGGTGAAGTATTTGCGGCACCGGCGTCAGGGCCTGAAATTTTGAAAAACCAGTGTGGTCCTTGCCACTTGCAGGGTGGCAAACTGCAACGTATTGACAGTATGCGCAAGTCCCCTGAAGGCTGGGATATGACAATCGCCCGCATGTATCAATGGCACAAGGATGATTTTCGGGCAGGAACCAAGGCTATTTCCAAGGAAGACCGGCTTACACTGGTGAAATATCTTGCTGACCGGCAAGGACTGGCTCCCGAGGAGGCAGCACCCTACCGCTTTCTGCTTGAACGCAGACCCAATGCCCAGGATGTAGCTCCTGACGAAGAGCTCACCCAGATGTGCGGACGCTGTCACAGCTTTGGTCGCGTCGCCTTGCAGCGCAGGGACGCAGAAGAGTGGAAAAAGCTAGTCCATACTCATCTTGGTCAATTCCCCAGTATTGAATATTCAAACTTGGGGCGTGATCGTAACTGGAAAGACATTGCGCTTGATCAGGTAGCGCCCAGACTAGCTAAACTATTCCCTGCAAACACTGAGGCTTGGAAAAACTGGCAGGGTAAAAAGCACTCAGTGCCTGTAGGCAGGTGGAGAATTGCCGGTCATCGACCTGGTTGGGGAGATTATGCCGGGTACATGAAGGTGGATGCTACAGGTAAGGATCACTATGATGTTCAATACAATTTGAACTATGCAAGCGGAGCGCAAGCAACCGGTCGCGGCCAGAGCATTATTTATACCGGTTACGAATGGCGCGGTGACGCCACTATTGGTAACCAAAAAGTGCGTTCCGTGTTTACTCTGAGCGAAGACGGTAAAAAAATCTCCGGTCGCTGGTTCCTGCGGGAATCTGATGAGGTTGGCGCGACGTTTGAGGCTGTGCCCGATGGTGCCGGCGCAAGCAGCAATATTGTGGCAGTGTTTCCGTCCCTATTGAAGACGGGCAGCGAAACACACTTGAGTGTGCAGGGCGTTCAACTTGGCAACACTTTTGATTTTGGTCCGGGGATCAAGGTTCTTGCCTCTGAGCAAAAAAGTGCCAATGAGGTCGAATTGACTGTAAGCGTTGCCGAGGATGCGCCGGTTGGTCTGCACAGCCTGAAAGAAAAAAATGGGTTAGGCGAGGCGAAAGTTTCTGTTTATCGCCAGTTTGATTCGATTCGAGTTGAACCTGAATTTGGTATTGCGCGCTTGGGAGGGGGCACTACTCCAGGTGTATCTGCGCAGTTCGAAGCAGTTGCATACCTTAATGGACCCGATGGGCTTCCAGGTACGGCGGATGATGTTCGTCTTGGTTATGTCACCGCGAGTTGGAAGGTTGACAATAACGGCGAGAAAGCCAAAGCTGAAGAAGATGTCAGATTTTCAGGGGTCATGGATACACAAGGGCTGTTTCTGCCGGCAGCGGCTGGCCCCAACCCAGCGCGCAAAGGCAGGAGCAATGTGGGTGATTTGTTGGTTAAAGCCACTGTTGCCGACGGTGCCAGCTCGAAAGAGGGTAGCGCACGTCTGGTAGTGAGCGTACAGATTTGGAATAAACCTCCGTTACGCTAGGAAAAGACCGCCATGGGATCACTACTATTACAAAGGCAGAATTATCGCGCAGCCGGAAAAAGTGGCCAGCGTACCCTTCTGCATGTACCAACCACCTCAATGTTTGAGTTGGATAAGGCTGCCGATTCAGTACTGGATTTTCTTGAAGCAAACGGTGCAGTAAGCGAATTGGAAGTTCGCAAACATTTCGATGGTGTGTTTTCTCCGGGTGAAGTCTGCGATTCTCTAATTGATTTCCTTGCGCTGGGCATCGTTTCGGGCAAGCGCAAAGATTACGAAATCGCACCGAGAGAAATTAAGCATTCGCCTATCAGTACATTGGTACTCACGCTGACCACCGGTTGCAACATGGGGTGTTCCTATTGCTACCGGGAAGATCTTGCGACTCCTCGCGATGCTGTTGTGATGGAAGAAAAGACAGCAAGACTTGCCATTGATCTGTTAATGAAAGAATCGACCGGTCATGAACGAGTGAACCTGGTGTTTTTTGGGGGCGAACCTTTGACACGATTTCCGAGTATTCGGCTGCTGGTTGCTTATGCCGAAGAGGAAGCCGGAAAATCGGGCAAACAGGTCGATTTTTCACTGACCACCAATGCCAGTTTGTTGAACGACGAGATGATTGAATTCTTCCAGCAGCACAGCTTTGGCATTTCGGTGAGCATGGATGGAGATGAGGTGATTCATAACCGCTATCGTATTACCATTGGCGGTAAAGGAACCTATAAACTAGTATCTAATAATGTTAAACGCCTGTTGGCAGTTTGTACAGCTCGCCCGGTGGGGGCGCGAGTGACGCTGGGTAGCGGCAATACCGATGTGGCACGCATATACCGCCACCTGCACGACGAATTGGGTTTTGCTGAAGTGGGGTTTGCCCCGGTGACAGCGAGCAAAGATTCACCGCTCGGCCTGAATGACGAAGAAATGCGCACGACACTCGATGCAATGAAGGCTCTCGGGCGGGAATACACGCTTGCAGCCAAACGGGATTTTCGTCATGGGTTCTCAAATATGAACCAGATGATGCAGGATCTTTACAGCGGGACGCGCAAGACCTTGCCTTGCGGGGCCGGAGTCGGTTTGCTGGCAGTAAGCACGGAAGGCCAATTGGCACTTTGCCACCGGTTTACCGGCACCTCTTTTCCGAGCTTCGGGGATGTCAATACGGGCGTTGCTCAGGAGGAGTTGAGCAATTTTCTGACCGAGGCTCAGCGTATGCATCCGGTCTGTCAGGGATGTTCTGCAAGGAGCATTTGTGCCGGTGGCTGCTATCACGAAGCCTACGTGCGTCAGGGCAATGCCCAGTCACCGACTTTTACACACTGTGATTTTATTCGTGAGTGGCTTGATTTCGGCATTGAGTGCTATGGCGAGATTATGCGTAGCAATCCAGGCTTCTTTAAACCCAAGAACAAAGTGCAGGAAATACAGGAGACGAAAAATGAAACGCTTGAGACCCATTAATTCGAAGGCTCACAGCCTAAATTCCCCACCCACCGAAGGACAAGCTCTGGAAGTCAGCCCAATGAGTAGCGTGGTGGGGTGTACCACGACATTCGATCCGGGCTGGGAAGTAGATGCCTTTGGCGGTCTGGCTAGTCTCTGCCAGCCGATGGAGGCGGATCTTTATGGCTGTACCGATCCGTGCTGGTGGCCAGCACAACTCGCGGACAGTAGCAACACCACGCGGGATTGGACAGAAGGTAAAAATTCGGCCCTGCGCGACTGGCGGGAACTGCAGACACTCTTTCCTGAGGACTGAACCCATGATACGCTTTATTGCTGGACTTATATTGATGCTGGCAGCTTCGTCTGCCATGCCCTCCGACTACCTTTTGACGGGTAGTCATCCAAATAGTTTGCACTTGATCGATCTGGGTGCGCGCAAATTGGCCCAAACCTATGTTGTGCCTGGCGATGGCCCTCCCGAAGCGATCGCAGTTCCGGCGGATGGCAAAATTGCCTATGTGTTAACCAATCATGCTGAAAGCATTTCCGGCATTAATCTGGACAGCGGTCAACAGGTTTTTCGTGCAGACATGTCGACAACTAAAGAGCGTGTGAAATCCATGTTCGGTGTAACGGTCAGTCTGGATGGTAGTACGCTCTATGTATATCAAATCCCAACGCTGATGAAGCGTAATGAATACGAATCGCTTGATACACGGATTGCTGTCTATAACACGGCAGATGGACTTGGTGCGAAACCGGTAAAAACCTTCCCTGCACCACGTGGAATTGGTATGCTGGCTCCAGGATCCGGTCGTGATCGAGTGGTTGCCTTGGGGTGGGATATCTATGTTTTTGATGCCAAGGCGGGCAAGCTGGCGCAGACTTATCCATTACGCCACTGGAAGCGCGAAGGCATCAGTAGTCCTGATGTTCTATCTTTTTGGCATCAGTACGAGCAGTCCCGTGTACTGTCAACTCCCTATTATGTAGAGCAAACCAATGTGGACCCCAAGTCACCGGAAGCGCTTAAAGTCGGGATTCTGAATTTTGACCTGGACGCGGAAAAATTGAGTTACGCCGAGGTTGGCAATGCCGACACCGCAATTTTTTCAGCGGTAACCAATCCCGTAAAGCGGACGGAAGTCTTTACTGTGATGAACCAACTTATCAGAGCCGATATGGCAGAAAAGAAGATGACTCAGCGCGTTGAGTTGGACGAGACGTACTATGCCATCAACATATCCAGCGATGGCAAAGAAGTATATCTTGGGGGGGCAGGTAACAAGGTTGCTATTTATGACACGGCAACTCTTTCTAAACAGGCTGAAATCATCATGCCAGGCGGTGCCGACCAGTCAACCGCCTCAATGCGGATCATTCATCGCTAAGGCTTGGCTTACACGCAGAAATGGATTTAAATGATGCCGTACTCCTCACCGTTATGGCATCATCCTTTACTGCGCAGAGGATGGCAACTGTTTACCGTACGGCGATGGGTGGCTTTGCGTGTTGCCGCCCTGTCCAGTATCGCCAGCCTGCTGGCATTGCTTCAGCCGTGGTTGTCGAAAATTCTGGTTGACGACGGTGCTTTGGCCGGCGATATGAAAGTGCTGGCGGGAACGGCAGGCCTGATGCTGTTGGCCCCCTTGCTGGGACTGGCAGTCGAATCATTTACCCGCTTCGATTATCTTGAATTGTCGTCTCATATTTTGTTTGGCTTGAGGGAGCGGGTGTTCGAGCACCTGCAAACGTTGTCGCCCGTTTATTATTCGCGTATCGGTTTTGGCGATCTGGTTTCCCGTTTTGACGGAGATATTGCTGAAGTTCAACGCTTTCTGGTGGACGGCCCTCTGGCACTGGTCAATGGATTGTTCAGCTTTGTGACCGTGGTGCTTCTGATGGGATTTCTGAACATTCCTATGACACTGGTTGTGTTGCTGGCTATGCTGCCATTGCCAGTGTTTCACGCTCTGCACAAGCGGGCAGAAGTGGAAAAAAGCGCACGGGAAGCACGGCGGCAATCCACACGTTTGTCCAATTTCTTTATTGACACCCTGCGGGCAGTTAAACTGATCCAATCAACAAATGGTGAAGCCGCGCGCATGGCGGAGCTGCGGGAGCGTCATGCAGAATACCACCAAGCCTTGAAAACGGCGCAGCAGACCGGTTTTTCTCTGACTGCAGGTCAGCGTGTGGCAAGCTTGGTTGGCACAACATTGATCTTTGGATGCGGTGGTTATTTGCTGGCTCGTGGGCAAATCACGATCGGCTTACTTGTCGCTTTTATCGGATACGGGGCTAGAGTAGCTGCACCGGTACATACTTTGATGGGCGTTTTGTCAGGATGGCAACGGCTTCGCGTCAGCCTGGAGCGGCTATCTGAAGTGCTGGATGCAGAACCAAAGCAACCAAACAGCCAAACCTCCTCATTTCTCCCAGTCTTGTTGCGAGGTGAATTAGTAATTGATCGAGTCACTTTTCAATATGAGCAGGAGAAGCCGGTATTATTCCAGGCCTCACTGCGCATCCAGGCTGGTACCAAAGTATTACTTATCGGGCCTTCCGGCGCAGGTAAATCTACCTTAGCCGATTTGCTTCTGGGGCATTTGCATCCTGAAAGTGGAAATATTCTGATTGATGGCATCGATATTGCACAAGTGACCTCAGCGGACTTGCGTCGCAGGGTGGCGGTGGTGGATCAGGAGCCGGCTTTTTTCCCGGGTACTGTCGCCGAAAATCTGCGTTTTGTTCAGCCTGCAGCTAATGATGCCGAGCTTATCGCGCTTTTGGCAGAAGTCGGGTTGAGTTCAGATGAAATTCAACTTCAGACACCGGTCGGTGGGATTGGAGCGGCTTTGTCTCGGGGGCAGCGACTGCGGCTGGCATTGGCACGCGCGATTTTACAGAATCCATCGATCTTGATTCTTGATGAAACCACCAGCGCGGTGGATTCGGATATGGAATGCCAGTTGCTGGAACTCGTGTACCGTCGTTTTTCCAGTTGTACCTGTCTTTTTATCACTCATCACATCCGCAGCCAACAAACCTGGGACATGACATGCAGATTGCGTCATGGTGTGTTCGAAGTACTTCCCGGAAAGGTTCTTGCTCATGCCGGTTAAGGTAGCCATCATAGATACGGGTATCGACCCGGCATTGGGTTTTAATCTGACTGACCGTGTAGCGATGCGTCTGGATGACGAGGGTAAGGTACAACGCTCGACAAGTGGCGAAGCTGAGTCATTGAGTCACGGTACGGCGGTTGCCCGTCTGATTTTGGATCGTGCTCCCCGATGCTCGTTGCTGTTGGCAGAAGTTTTTTCTGCTGCCAGACCCACTGCGGCGCAAGTGGTTGCCGAGGCCATAAGCTGGTGCGTTGAACAAGGTGCACGCATCATTAATCTGAGTCTGGGGTTGCGGGACGACCGCCGCACGCTTAGGGAAAGTTGCCTGTCCGCAATTTCCAAAGACGTGTTGCTGGTTGCCTCGCATCCGGCACGCGGACCGGCGACCTATCCCGCCATCTACCCCGGAGTGCTAGCGGTGAATGGTGATATTCGTTGCGGGGACGGAGAATATTCCTGCCTTGAGCATGATCATTTGTTTGGTGCATCTCCTTTGCCCCCACTGGGCTTTTCTGGCGGTGGGGCAAGTTATGCTGCGGCTCGGATAACGGGTCAGGCTGCCGCTTTTTTCGAGACCCACCCCGCTGCAACTTCGGCCGATTTCAGGACTTATTTGCAGGCCGTTGCCCTTTTTCACGGTCGTGAGCACCGTCAAGTAGCCGCATGAAAGAAACAATGGAAATCGCACTCGCAATTACTGACCCACGTAGGCTGGCCAAGTTGAAATCCGTTGCCAGCCTTGATCGGGCTGCCTTGCTTGAGTTTCTTGATGATCCCCAGTTGACTGAATTGTTACCACGGGACGCAGTGGCAACGCATCTGTATTTTGGCAGCGAATATTGTGAACACTTGTTTCCGACTGGGGAAGATTTGGCTACCGCAACCGCTCATGCCAAGCGATTAGGGCTCGGTTTTGTGCTCCCCACCCCCATTGCCAACGATGGACTTTTGAATCGCATCTCTGCTGCCGCAGAAAGCTTGCCAGCAGGTTCAGAAGTTCTAGTGAATGATTGGGGTGTTGCTCAGATAATGAAGAGGCAGTTTCCCGGAATCCAAATGAGAGCGGGTCGTCAATTGGCCAAAATTATCAAGGACCCGAGGATGCCGGCGCCTGCTCTGCACAAAATTTATCCGAGTAATTATAGTGCGAAGCCTTTTGCCAACTTGCTATCAAGTTTGGGGATTCGGCAGGTTGAACTCGACGTCCCTCCTTTCGCAACTCCGGAAACTTTTTCTGTCGCTGAACTTGCTGTGACGGTTTGGGCTCCCTATGCCTACATAGCCAAGGGACGGATTTGTAAAGTGGGTTCTCTGGGGCAAAAAACCGAAGACAAATTCGCTCCCGGCCGCCCTTGTCGTCGCGAGTGTTTAGGGATTCTTGAGCGCGAACCCGATTCGGCAGTTTCCGGCTTGCGCACCTATAGTCGCGGAACAACCATGTTTTATCAGCATGATGCAGCCATGTTCGGTGTATTGCGCGATGCCATCGCCCAAGGCCATGTCACGCGTTTGGTTCTATCGGAAGTTTGAAATGAAAATAACCTCCCCTATAAGTCATATCGACGAAATTGAAGCTCTTGTATCTGCAGGTGCCAAGGAGCTTTATTGTGGTGTGGTTCCATCTAATTGGGTGGCGCAGTTCAACACTGGAGCAGTTAATCGGCGCTATTTTGGCAATCTGCCGAGTCTCACCGAACTGGAGAAAGGCGTCACTCTGGCGCATAGTCTGGGCGCCCAAATGTTTTTGGTGCTCAACGCTCAGCACTACGGGGCAGATCAGTTCGGGGCTTTAATTGATCTGGGTAACAGCTTTAAAAAAATGGGCGGCGATGCGGTCATCGTTGCGGATCTCACATTGATTGTAGCCTTACGGGAACAAGTTCCAGATCTTGCTATTCACGTTAGTTCGGTTGCCAGTTGCCGCAACAGTGCTGCCGTGAGCTTTTATCGGGATCTGGGCGTGCATCGGGTAATTCTGCCCAGGGACGTGACACTTGATGAGATTGATGTGATTGCAAGGCTGGTGCCCGATGTCGAACTTGAGGTATTCATCCTGAATGATGGCTGCGTCTTCGAGGAAGGAGTCTGTCATACGATCCACCTGCCGAAAAAACTCGGCGGCCCGATCTGCATCGATAGCTATCAATTTGAATACGTGGGTGCGTCAGGCAAGGCGATGCCGCCAGCGGCAGCCCGAAATTTGTTGGATAACGACGAAGACTATAAGCGTTGGCTGTGGTACCGCTTTGGTTGTGGCTTTTCGACCACCAAAGAGGGCTATCCCTATGGTCCATGTGGTCTATGTGCGATTCATCGATTGCAAGCAGCAGGAATTGCCTCAATCAAGATCGCAGGGCGAGAAGGATCTACCGAGCGCAAGATCAAGAGCGTGGAGATGGTTCATAAAGTGCTCGAAACTGCGCAGCGCGGGGGCGATGAAATGAGCGTTGCTGCGACAGCAGTCGGAATTCGCAACACGCTTACGCATTGTCAAAGCGGCTACATGTGTTATTACCCGGAAGTTCGCTCGAAAATCGTAGTTTAATTTTAGACCTGTTTTTCATTATCAATTCAGTGAAAGGTGTTGCTTATGACTGCTTACCAAACATTTGTCGAGTCGCGTGATTTTCTTCAACGCCATCGTGCTGATTACGAAATAGCCTACCGTGACTATCGCGCGCCAGTGTTGACTACATTTAATTGGGCAATCGATTTTTTCGATGTCCAAGCTAAAAATAACAATACGCCTGCATTGTGGGTGGTGGAGGATGATGGCAGTGAGAGTAAAGTCTCATTCCACGAGATGTCTTTGCGATCGAACCAGGTGGCGAATCATCTGCGCAAACTGGGTGTAAAGCGCGGAGATCGTTTGCTGATGATGTTGCCCAACCGAATTGAGTTATGGGAGATCATGCTTGCTGCCATCAAACTGGGGGCAGTCATTGTACCCACCACGATGCTGGTTTCATCCGAGGATCTGGCAGACCGTTTACATCGCGGACAAATTAGGCACGTAATTGTGCAGGCCTCTGAAACGGGAAAATTCAGTACGTTAAGCGGTGACTACACGCGTATTTCTGTGGGTGGACTGATTGATGGCTGGCACCGTTTTGAAGAGGCTTACGATGCCACTTCACTTTTTCAAGCGAATGGAGATACGCTCGCTACCGATCCGTTGCTGCTCTATTTTACTTCCGGAACGACTGCCAAACCGAAGCTTGTATTGCATAGTCATCAAAGCTATCCGGTGGGACATTTATCGACGATGTATTGGATCGGTCTGCAAAAGGGGGATGTGCACTGGAATATTAGCTCACCCGGCTGGGCAAAACATGCGTGGAGCTGTTTCTTCGCTCCGTGGAATGCGGGCGCCACGGTGTTTGTATACAACTACGAACGTTTTAATGCCAAGAAATCAATTGAGGTGATCTGCCGTTGTGGGGTTACTTCGCTGTGCGCGCCGCCTACCGTTTGGCGCATGATGATTCAGGAAGATTTGGCATCGTTCAAAGTGCCGCTGCGCGAACTGGTCGGAGCGGGCGAACCTCTCAATCCCGAAGTAATTGATCAGGTCAAGCAGGCATGGGGCATTTCCATTCGAGACGGCTTCGGACAAACCGAAACGGCTGCGCAAGTTGGAAATTCTCCAGGTCAATTAGTTAAGCCGGGTTCAATGGGACGCCCTCTACCTGGATACCAGATTGCACTTCTCGATCAAGATGAGGTATCGGCTCAGGAAGGTGAAATCTCAATTTCGCTTGAACCTCGCCCGGTAGGCTTGATGCTGGGCTATGAAGGTGAGGCTGAAAAGACCGCCGAAGTGATGCGCGGGGGACATTATCATACAGGCGATATTGCCACACGAGACGAAGACGGTTATTACTTTTATGTTGGGCGCAATGATGACGTATTTAAAGCCTCAGACTATCGTATCAGCCCGTTTGAACTGGAAAGTGTGATGATTGAGCATGACGCGGTGCTAGAGGCTGCTGTTGTCCCCAGCCCTGACTCATTGCGCTTGTCGGTACCCAAGGCTTTCATTACCTTGCGCGATGGACTGACTCCAAGCCGAGAATTGGCGCTGTCTATATTTGAATATTCTCGTGCCAATCTTGCACCCTATAAGCGCATTCGTCGCATTGAATTTTGCGATCTGCCCAAAACCATTTCTGGAAAAACGCGACGTGTCCAATTGCGCAAATTAGAGCAGGAACGCACGAGCAATACGCGCCGGGAAACTGAATTTTGGGAAGAGGATTTCGGTAAATAATTGAGTTACAAGAACTAACCTAACGGAGCCAATAAGTGAGTATAAAGATCCTAGTGCCGATCAAGCGGGTGGTTGACTACAACGTGAAGATACGGGTGAAAGCAGATCGTAGCGGGGTGGAATTGGACAATGTAAAGATGTCGATGAACCCCTTCGATGAAATAGCCGTGGAAGAAGCGGTCAGACTCAAGGAAGCCGGTGTGGCGGTGGAAGTGGTGGCCGTGACCTGCGGAACATCAGCCGCCCAGGACGTCCTGCGCTCTGCCCTGGCACTCGGTGCAGACCGGGCAATCCTGGTAGAAGTCGAGGCCTCACAACTGGAAAGCTTGCAACCGCTGGCAGTAGCCAAACTCCTCAAAGCCGTGGCTCAACAGGAACAACCCGGTTTGGTGATTTGCGGGAAACAGGCCATTGACGATGACGCCAGCCAGACCGGCCAGATGCTGGCGGCTCTGCAGGGCTGGCCTCAGGCGACATTTGCCTCAAAAGTCATCATTGCCGATGGCAAAGCCACCGTCACGCGGGAAGTCGATGGCGGCCTGGAAACCCTTGCCGTCACCTTGCCCGCCGTAATCAGCACCGACCTGCGCCTCAACGAACCGCGCTACGCCTCTTTACCCAACATCATGAAGGCCAAGAAAAAGCCGCTCAGCATCCTGACAGCCGCTTCTTTGGGGATCGACATTACCCCTCGCCTGACAACCCGTAGTGTCAACGAACCTCCCAAGCGCTCTGCCGGCATACGAGTGGGGGATGTTGCCCAACTGGTGGAAAAGCTGAAAAACGAAGCCAAGGTCATCTGAGAGGAACAAGCATGAGCATACTGGTAATAGCCGAACACGACAACAGCACCCTGAAAGCCGGCACCCGCAACACCCTGACGGCCGCCCTCAAACTGGGTACCCCGGTCGATCTCCTGGTAGCCGGTCACAACTGCCAAGCTGTAGCCCAAACTGCAGCCTCCCTGACCGGCGTGAACACAGTCAAAGTGGCTGATGCCGCCCATCTGGCCGATGGACTGGCCGAAAATCTGGCCGCGCTGGTTGTCTCCATAGCCGCCGGCTACAGCCACATCCTGGCACCGGCCTCCACTTACGGCAAGAACTTCCTGCCGAGAGTAGCCGCCTTACTGGACGTGGCCCAAATATCCGAAATCAGCGCTGTAGTGGATGCCAACACTTTTGTGCGTCCGATCTATGCGGGCAACGCCCTTGCTACCGTCGAAAGCAAGGATACCGTCAAAGTCATCACGGTACGTACCACCTCATTTGACGCAGCTGGCGAAGGCGGCTCTGCAGCAATTGAAGCCATTTCATCACCGGCTGACCTGGCTTGCACGACCTTGGTGGGGCGTGAATTGAGCGTATCAGAACGCCCCGAACTGGGTGCCGCCAAGATCGTGGTATCCGGTGGTCGAGGCTTGGGCAGTAGCGAAAACTATCAGAAGGTCTTGGCACCGCTGGCGGACAAGCTAGGTGCTGCCATGGGTGCTTCACGCGCAGCGGTGGATGCGGGATTTGCACCAAACGACTATCAGGTGGGACAGACGGGCAAGATTGTTGCACCGCAGCTTTATATTGCCGTGGGCATCTCCGGGGCGATTCAGCATCTGGCCGGGATGAAAGAATCCAAAGTGATTGTCGCGATCAACAAGGATGCAGACGCGCCGATCTTTCAGGTGGCCGATTATGGTCTGGTGGGTGACCTGTTTGAGTTGGTGCCGCAACTGACGGCGGCGCTTTAAAAGTACATTTTGGAAGGGACATGATCGATGCAAATCAAGGACAATGTATTCGTAATAACAGGAGGGGGTTCTGGACTGGGAGCCGCCACGGCCTCCATGATTGTTGCCAAGGGTGGCAAAGTAGTCCTGGCTGATATCAATGAGGCAGCGGGAACAGCAATTGCCGCCGAACTGGGCAAACAGGCACGTTTTGTTCAAACCGACGTGTCTAGTGAGTCCAGCGCAAAACAAGCATTTGTCGTGGCCGCTGAAATGGGCACCTTGCGCGGTTTGGTTAATTGCGCGGGCATTGCACCTGCCGAAAAAGTGGTGGGTCGCGAAGGAGTTCACAGCCTGGAATCCTTTTCACGGGTGATCAATATCAATCTCGTCGGCAGCTTCAATATGATTCGCCTGGCAGCTGAAATCATGAGTAAGAACGAAGTCGAGGCCACAGGTGAACGGGGCGTGATTATCAGCACTGCATCGATTGCGGCTTATGAAGGCCAATTGGGACAGGCCGCCTACTCGGCATCAAAGGGCGGGATAGTTGCCATGACCTTACCCATTGCGCGTGAGTTGGCCCGTTCAGGTATTCGCGTCATGACAATTGCTCCCGGCATTATGGAAACCCCGATGTTGCTTGGCATGCCGCCGCATGTTCAGGAAGCTCTGAATAACATGATTCCATTTCCCTCACGTATGGGGATGCCCGCTGAATATGCGTCGCTGGTGGAACATATCTTCTCAAACCCCTATTTGAATGGTGAAGTGATTCGTCTGGACGGCGCTGTTCGCATGGGGCTTAAATAACTCTTTCTCGTTTCGTTGATCAAATTAAGGAATTATCCATGTCACAGGATTCGATTGTTATTGTCAGTGCTGCGCGTACGCCCTTGGGCAGTTTTCAGGGGAACTTCAATAGTCTGACTGCTCCGCAGTTGGGGGCGGTTGCCATCAAGGCAGCGGTTGAACGGGCGGGTATTCAACCCGCACAAGTTGATGAAGTCGTGTTTGGAAATGTGTTGCAAGCCGGAGTCGGTCAGGCCCCGGCGCGTCAGGCCGCTTTGGGGGCGGGATTGCCTCTATCGGTAACCTGCTCAACCGTAAACAAAGTGTGTGGATCAGCATTGAAATCAGTGATGCTGGTGCACGACAGCTTGCTGGCTGGTTCATATGAAATTGGTATCGCGGGTGGGCAGGAGTCGATGTCGAATGCGCCCTATTTGTTGCCCAAGGCGCGGGGTGGTTATCGTTTGGGGCATGGGCAAACGCTCGATCATATGTTCGCTGACGGGTTGGAAGATGCCTATCAAAAGGGGCGTCTGATGGGTACCTTTGCCGAAGAGTGTGCGGAATCCTACGGATTTACCCGGGAAGCTCAAGACGCGTTTGCAATTCAATCAACCACACGAGCACAAAATGCTGTTAGCGAGGGACGCTTTCAATGGGAAATTGCCGGCGTAACGCTTTCAGGTAAAAAAGGGGATGTGCTGATTGATCAGGATGAACCGCCTGCAAAGGCGCAGATCGACAAAATTCCCGGTCTCAAGCCTGCTTTCAAAAAAGATGGCACGGTCACGGCAGCGAATTCCTCCTCTATTTCCGACGGTGCGGCGGCGTTGGTGCTAATGAAAGCCTCAAAGGCTCAAAGTCTGGGGCTGGCACCTTTGGCACGAATTGTTGGGCATACTACGTTTGCACAAGAACCTAACCTGTTCACAACGGCTCCTGTTTTTGCCATTGAAAAACTATTGAAGAAAACAGGATGGTCGGTGGCAGAGGTTGATTTATGGGAAATCAACGAAGCTTTCGCAGTGGTTTCCATGGCAGCTATTCACGATCTCAAGCTTGATCAGGATAAAGTCAATATACATGGGGGTGCTTGCGCACTGGGACATCCCATTGGCGCATCAGGTGCCCGCATTTTGGTCACCTTGCTTGGTGCGCTACGCCAGCATGGAAAGAAAAAAGGCATCGCTTCACTGTGCATCGGTGGCGGTGAAGCGGTGGCAGTAGCCGTCGAAATGCTTTGAGAAGTATTATGAATAATCCAAAATATCTCGGTTTTGACACGCTGTCTCTGCATGCAGGGGCAGCACCTGATCCGGCAACCGGTGCGCGAGCCACTCCTATTTATTTGACCAGCGCTTTCGTGTTCAAGGATTCGGATCATGCTGCCGCATTGTTTAATATGGAGCGCGCCGGCTATGTTTATTCGCGCGTTGCCAATCCGACCAATGCGGTACTGGAAGAACGGATTGCGGCGCTGGAAGGCGGCGTGGCCGGCATAGCCGTCGCCAGCGGTCAAGCTGCGCTGCATCTCGGCTTGGCGACCATCGCGGGTGCCGGTTCGCATGTGGTTGCATCGCGAGCGCTGTATGGTGGTTCGCAAAATCTGCTGGCCTACACCTTAAAACGCTTCGGTATTGACACTACATTTGTCAATCCGCGTGATCTGGATGCATGGCGGGCAGCGATTCGCCCGAATACTAAAGTTCTATTCGGCGAAACGCTGGGTAATCCGGGGCTGGACGTTTTAAACATTCCGCAAATTGCCGCTATCGCGCACGAAAATTATTTGCCATTGATGGTTGACTCAACCTTCACCACCCCATATTTATTACGCCCGCTTGATCATGGCGCCGATCTGATCATGCATTCCGCTACCAAATTTCTTTGTGGTCATGGTACGGCAATCGGAGGGGTATTGGTTGATGGTGGTACTTTTAACTGGCAACAAGCCTACGAAAAAACCGGCCGTTTTGGCGAGCTTTGCGAACCGTATGATGGTTTCCACGGTATGACTTTTTCAGAGGAATCGACCGTTGCTGCCTTCTCTTTACGCGCACGCCGCGAAGGCTTGCGCGACTTTGGTGCCGTCATGAGTCCACACAATGCATTTGCGATTTTGCAAGGAGTAGAAACCCTGGCATTGCGTATGGAAAAGCATGTGGCCAACACACGCAAGGTCGTTGAATTTCTGGTAGGCCACGACGCAGTGGAATCGGTTTCCTACCCGGAACTCGAATCGCATCCGGATTATGTACTGACCAAGACTCTTCTTCCCAAGGGATGCGGTGCGGTATTTTCTTTCAACATCAAAGGAAACCGCGCTGCAGGTCGGCGCTTTGTCGAATCCTTGAATATTTTTTCCCATTTGGCCAACGTGGGTGATGCCAAATCTCTCGTCATCCACCCCGCCTCGACCACGCATTTTCGGGTGCCCTCAGAGCAACTGGTTGCAGCCGGCATGAGCGAGGGGACAATGCGTTTGTCGGTCGGCCTGGAAAATGTTGATGACTTGATTGAAGATTTGGCGCGCGGCTTAAAGGCATCGCAAAAGGAAATCTGACATGCTATTAACAATCGACGGCAACGAAACTTATTGCTATACAGGCGGCAAGACATTTGATGCGGCACTACCGACCGTTGTATTTATTCATGGTGCACAAAACGACCACTCGGTCTGGATACTGCAAACCCGTTACTTTGCGCATCATGGCTTTGGTGTGCTGGCGGTCGATTTGCCGGGGCATGGACGCAGTAAAGGGAGCGCATTGACCAGCATCGAAGCGATGGCAGAGTGGACGTTACGGTTGCTGGATGCGGCCGGCGTGCAGCAGGCGAGACTGGTCGGGCATAGCATGGGCTCACTGATTGCACTTGAGGCGGCATCGAAATTTCCTGCAAGGATCACCCGGCTGGCTTTAGTGGGTACGGCCTTTCCGATGAAAGTCTCCGACGCGCTTCTCGATGCCTCATTGAACGATGAACAAAAAGCGATCGATATGGTCAATATCTGGTCGCATTCGTCCGTTGCCCAGAAGCCGTCATTTCCCGGCCCCGGTGGCTATACGATGGGGGGTGCTCAGCGTCTGATGCAAGCTATCACGCGTCAGGGCTCCGAAAAAATGTACTACACCAATTTTGCAGCTTGCAACGCTTATTCAAATGGAGAAATCGCAGCACAAGGGATCACTTGCCCCACCCTGTTTCTGATGGGGAAGAAGGACATGATGACGCCACCGAAAGCAACCGCTTTGCTGACCAGGGCAATACCATATTCGAAAATTGTCAAACTGGAGCGATGTGGACATGCCTTAATGATGGAGCAGCCGGATTCCGTGTTAGACAATTTGTTTGAATTTATGAACGGCTGACTTGTTTTGTGCGGTTTACCCTATCCGAATATGCAGATAAGCATATATGTAAATATGAATTTCTTTGTTCCGGAATTAGTTTAATCATGCTATTTATAACGTGAAACTCGCGTAACGAGACTCTGTCCCCCTCTCCCTACGGGGGAGGGCTGGGGAGGGGGAACGGGCATCACGAGTTTTATTATCCGGGGCGGCACATTTGCCATGCCCGTTAGCTCAACAATATTTCGATTCAGATTATGACAATCTCTAAAACAAATACTGACGTACCCCATGATGCTGTTTACTGGGATCCAGTTCTTGAAACACAATCCCGCGCAAATTGGGATCAGCTCAAACTCGCCCTGTTGCAACAGCATTTGCAACATGCCTACAAAAACTCACCCTATTATCGTAGCAGTTTTGATGCAGCTGGCGTGCATCCGGATCAGGTTAAGTCGCTGGATGATATCCGGCGTTTTCCTTTTATAGATAAACAGGTTCTGCGTGAACGCCAGCAAGCGTTACCTCCGTTTGGCGATTTGGTTGCGGTGCCCGAGCGTGACATTGTTTACATCTCTGCTTCAAGTGGTTCGACGGGGGTTCCTACCGCCTCGCCTTTCTCGGCCCAGGACTTTGAGGACTGGATCGACTATGAAGCACGTCAATTTTGGTCTTCCGGCTTACGTCCGGATGATCGATACTGCCATTCCCTGAATTTTTCATTGTTCGTTGGCGGACCTTGCGTACTGGGTGCCCAAAAATTGGGCGCCCTATCGATCCACGCAGGAACATTGCCTTCCGAGCGCTTGCTGGCGATCGCCAAGCAGTTTCAAGTCACTGCCATCTGGACCACTCCGTCCTACGCTTGGTATCTCGGGGAAACTGCCATCAAGGAAGGGATCAATCCGCTCACGGATTTGTCTATCAAGCGCATCTTTGTTGCCGGGGAGCCGGGTGGTTCGATTCCCGAAACCCGCCAGCGGATCGAAGCCCTGTGGGGGGCTGCAGTCTATGACTATTACGGACTGTCCGACATTTTTGGTTCCTGTGCCGGCATGTGCGAAGAGAAAAAAGGCATGCATTGGGCGGAAGACCATATTCTGGTTGAAGTACTGGATCCCGACACAGGCTTGCAGGCACCCGAAGGCGGGCGCGGTGAATTGGTGCTGACCACGCTGAAGAAAGTAGCGCGACCGATGATTCGCTTCCGTACCGGTGATATTGTTTCATTCACCTCTGAACCCTGTGGCTGTGGTCGTACCTCAATACGCATGCTAGGAGTGCATGGTCGCCTTGACGACATGCTGATCATCAAGGGAGTGAATATATTCCCCAGTGATATAGAAGCCATCGCTCGCAAGGATCATGACCTTACCGGTGAATACAAACTGATTGTAGAATCTGATAACCATCTCGACCGACTTACTGTGGAAGTCGAACGTGCTGAAAGTTATAAAGGAACTGATGCTGAATTGGCAGTCCGGTTTGCAGGACATTTGAAAGCGGTTACTGGCGTGTCTTCCGTTGTCAATGTTTTGCCGCCAAACACCCTGCCACGTGCCACTCATAAGGCCAAACGAGTCGAAGATCGGCGTAGCAAAGTCTGGGGCTGATTGCTCAAATCATGGCGCATCAAGGGTTTTATTCCGTTCCAGAACGGCTGCAAAAAAACCATCGGTGCCATGAACCTGCGGAAATAATTGCAGGCATTCTCCGACCTCAATCGCTATTTTTTGCTGTGTCAGAACTTCCCCTGCATTGCGCAAGATGAATTCAGGATGTGAGGCAAGAAACGCATCAACGATAGCTCGATTTTCTTCGGGAAGCAAACTGCAAGTCGCATAGACTAAACGGCCACCCGGCTTTAAAAGCTTGCTGGCGGCAGCCAGAATCGAAGTTTGTTTTTGAGTCAATTCGACAATGCTTTGTGGCGATTGACGAAACTTGAGGTCAGGATTGCGGCGTAAGGTGCCTAGTCCGCTGCAAGGCGCATCCACCAGTACACGATCTATTTTTCCGGCCAGCCGCTTGAGCTTGCTGTCGTTTTCATGAGCGATGAGCTGGGGTTGAATATTGCTGAGTCCGGAACGTTTCAGGCGTGGTTTAAGGTTGGCCAGTCTTTTTTCTGAAACATCGAAGGCGTATAAACGGCCTTGCGAGTTCATCATGGCGCCCAGCATTAAGGTTTTGCCGCCTGCCCCTGCGCAGAAATCCACGACCATTTCATTGCGTTTGGGAGCGAGCAGAAAGCCAAGCAACTGGCTGCCTTCATCTTGCACTTCAAATTTTCCGCCGGAAAATAACGGACTTTTGTTGAGTGCCGGTTTTCCTTTAACGCGAATGCCGATTGGCGACCAGGGCGTGGCTTGGGCTTCCACTTTTTCGGCCTGTAATCCCTGCAAGATTTCTTCGCGAGTGGCAAGGTGGGTGTTTACCCGTAAATCCAGTGGGGCAGCTTGCTGCATCGAGTTGCCGATCGTCAAAATTTCCTCGTCCGAGAAGGTCGCTTGCAATCTTTCAACCAGCCATGCAGGCAGCTCTGCTTGAATGGACAGGGACAGTTCGCCGAGTTGAATGCCTTTGATCTTACCCAGCCAGTCGCCTTCATCGCGCTTCAGAAGCGGCGTGATTTCACGAAGATTATAGCCGCCAAACCGGATCCAGTAGGCTAAAGCCATGCGGCGCGGAGTCGCTTGTTCAGCGGGTGAGGAGGCATCGGCGCAGGCATGTTCCAGAAACAGGCGGTGGCGCAAAACACCAAAGACGGTTTCTGCTACCAGTTCGCGCTCGTTCGAACCGATGCGTTCACGCTGAAAAAAATACCTCAGTGAAGTGTCTGCAGGATGCTCCAGCGGAAGGATGGTGCGCAGTGCCTGGACAACCAGATCCAGGCGATATTCAGTAAGTAACATATGATTTATTTTTAATGAGGTTGAGTGATGCTATCACGGTGTGAAATCAAACCGGGTTAATACTTGCATGAATTGATCCCCGTCCGGGTCAGTGATCACCATTTTGTAGGGGAAGTTTGCGTGTTCGGTTGCCAGCCAGATTTCAGTCCGGCTTTCGCCGGATTTTTGCGGACTGGTCACATACAGTGCCTTGAACGTACCCAGTGGCACGGTCACACTTTGGCCCGGTGTGATCAGGTAATTGTAAATATCGAGCTTGTTGCCGTTGGTCATGTAAAAATCGAGCGCAGAATCTTTAAGCGATAAAAACAGGAATTGATACATTGCGCTGAGCCTGTCCTGCGTGCCCGCCGGTAAAGGGAGGGTGCGTTTTCCAGAGCGATCATTTAGCGTAATGCTATTCGCCACCCAATCAAAGTCGGCACTGGCATTTCGATCAGTATCGAGTTTGCGCTGGCTGGTGAAGGTAAGGGGGCGCAACCCCTTTGCAGTCAGCACGCCATCACTTATCACATGAATGGTTTCGGGTTTGATCAGGGCGACGATTCCGATTGCCTTGCTGACGCTTTCGATGTGGTATTTATCCTGTGTCCGGGTAAACGTTTCAGTAATAGTGGCGCCCCGGATTCCATCCTTGATTATGTCGTAACTGACTTCAAGTCGGGAGGGGGCGTTGGCGGCGATTGCTGAAGCCGAACAGACAATCAACAGGCAACCCAGAAGGCGGATAAAAGCGTTCATGTTGTTATTCCAATACTGGCGAGATGAGAGTTGCCCCCGGTTGCTTCGGGCGATCCAACGCGACCTTGCCATTTGCATCGAGACTCAGGTCACCGCTACAGAACCAGCGAACGGCTTGAGGGTAGATACGATGTTCTTCACGTAAAACGCGCGCTTCCAGCGTGGCTGCGGTGTCATCCATGAGTACGGCGACGGCAGCTTGAATAATGATGGGGCCGTGATCAAGTTCGGGTGTCACAAAATGCACGGTACAACCGTGGATTTTTACGCCATCATTGAGGGCTCGTTCATGGGTGTTGAGACCGCTGTAAGCGGGCAGGAGCGAAGGATGAATGTTGATCAATCTGCCTTGATAATGCGTTACAAAGTCCGTTGTGAGGATACGCATAAACCCGGCAAGAATCACCAGGTCCGGCTGGTACTGATCTATTTCCGAGGCAAGCGCGGTATCGAATGATTCGCGGTCAGCATAATCCCGATGGTTTAAAACATGCGTGGGAATTCCGTTGCGAGTTGCAATATTCAGTCCTTCCGCACTGGGTTTGTTACTGATTACCGCCGCGATCTGGCAATTTCCGAGGTCGGCATTCAGCAACGCGAGCAGATTGCTACCCCGCCCCGAGATTAGAATAACCGCAGATTTACCTGCGCAGTTATTCAACCCGGGTTTGTGGCTCATCGTTTTTGCGTGCCTGTATTATGCCTATAACCCATGCGGTTTCACCGGAGACATTGAGTTGGCTGAGCGCCGATTCCGCGTCATGTTCATTAACCACTACCACCATGCCAATACCGCAATTAAACGTGCGATACATTTCCTGCTGTGCGACATTACCCTGTTCGCGCAGCCAGTGGAATAATTTCGGGGTATGCCATGAGGTTCCGTTCAGCACGGCGGAGACATTTTCCGGCAAAACGCGCGGAATATTTTCCAATAGACCGCCACCGGTAATATGGGCCATGCCTTTGACCGTAGTTTGTTGCATCAGCGCCAGCAAAGGTTTAACGTAAATTCGAGTGGGGGCCATGATGCAATCGGCCAAGGTGCGATCACCATCAAATGGTGCATTAAGGTCAGGTTGGCTACGCTCGATAATCTTGCGAACCAGCGAGTAGCCGTTTGAATGAGCTCCGTTTGAGGCTAATCCCAATACCACATCGCCGGGTTTGATGTCGCCGCCGGTAATGATGTTGGCCTTCTCAACGACCCCCACGGCAAATCCGGCAAGGTCGTATTCTCCAACCGGATACATGCCCGGCATCTCGGCCGTTTCTCCCCCGATCAGTGCGCAACCGGATTGTTCACACCCCAGAGCAATGCCCTTGATCACCTCCGTTGCGGCTTCTACATCGAGTTTGCCGCAGGCGAAATAGTCGAGAAAAAACAGGGGCTCGGCACCTTGAACCAGGATGTCATTGACACTCATGCCAACCAGATCAATGCCAACGGTGTCATGGCGATTCAGCTCAAATGCCAGTTTTAACTTGGTTCCTACCCCATCGGTGCCGGAGACCAGAACGGGCTCGCGGTATTTTTTGGAAATTTCGACCAAGCCGCCAAAACCACCGATGCCGCTTAGTACCTCAGGACGCATCGTGCGTTTTGCATAGGGTTTGATATTTTCTACCAGACGGTCACCGGCATCAATATCTACACCGGCATCGCGATAGGAGAGGGCATTATTTTGACTCAAGATGAGTGCTCACTTTCTTCTGGGTAAAATGGCTAAAATTCATAGTGCCGCGTGTAACTTGGGCAACAGTAGCAAAATAGGCTAGAAGCAAATTATACTTAAATGATTACGGTATTTCACAGACTTTTGGAGTTGGACTGCATTTCAAGACGATTAATAGTGCGATTGGATGCTGGCATTCATTATTTTAGGTCTATTAGCATTCTAAGGTTGGATGACAGGGCTTTCGAAGTCCAATCGGCATAAAAGTCAAAACACGTTCAGGGTTGGAATCAGCTTCTCGTGCGCCATTTTACTGAAGCTCAGAGTGGTTAAAGAATTGAGCA
>Ga0364880_10293_pt1 | contig 22943 bp, 23 predicted proteins | sample ExccelJu500001D3_5_FD_206927 | JGI IMG/M metagenome (GOLD analysis project Ga0364880, IMG submission 206927) | Enriched cells from Trout Bog Lake Hypolimnion, Wisconsin, USA - BchlTB.July30.5000.01.D3 | ecosystem: Environmental > Aquatic > Freshwater > Lake > Hypolimnion/Profundal zone | place... | reverse complement strand
TTAGATTGAAAATAGTGGTGCATTGCAACTGTAAATTAACTGTGGAAAACCCAATTTAAATGCACGTAACCTCATTGATAGTCTGCATTACAAAATTCTAAATTAAAAATCAAAAACCATTCACAATGAAACAAAATCAAAAATCAAATTCACTTCCCAAATCAATCAATACTATTAATGATGTATGGGAATTCTTCAATTATCTGCACAAGGTAGATGGAGTGCTTTTTCATCCTGAGCAAGATTTTGCTTGTTATATAAACGGGGAAACCCATAAACCAACTTATACTAAGCAAGAGGTAAAAGAAAGAAATAAACTAATGGGTCAATGCTTCGAGGTCTGTGCAAAAAATGAATTTGATATATTTCTTGTTGGTATAGAAGCTCAAAAGAGAAATCTCGGTCATGACAATGCAACTGAATCAGGGAAAAATCAAACAAACATTGCTGTTTGTATTCTTAGTGAAGATTATGTGGATGATGAAACAGGAGAAGTTCTTGGATTTTCGACAAATAAATCTTATCCGATTCTTTATGACTATCCACTTTGGGTTAACATAGGTCACCCAGACTTTGAGAGCATGCCATTCAGAAGATGGGACTTTGAAAAGCATTTTAGGTACGCAGAGGAAGATGAAAAATGTCTTTAGGCTTGCCTGACAAAGTAAGCTGACCTCACATTTTGGCGCAAATTTGATCTCTTATTCCAGATTTAAAAATCTGGTTTTCCGAATTTTTACATTCCTAAATTCAATTTTCATGATGGTTTGATTTAAAGAAATATGAAATCATAAATTCTATTTAAAAAGGTACAAATCAGTGTATATCCTCCCCCATGAGATTAATAATACACCTTCATGTACCTTCCCTTATCAAATATTACATTACGAATGTCATGAACATCGGCATGTCTAGTTGAAACATTGTCAACTAAGACATATTCCAATTTTTCAAATAAAAATGTTAGCCTTAAAATATAACTAAACCTTAAACATGATACAATTGAATTTCTGATTTTATCCATATATTAGCCCCATAATCAATAACATAAAAAAAGAAAATGAACATTTTACAAATTAAAAACGGAAGAGTTGAAATCCGTAAAGAAAACGGATCTCTTGTTAGGACAATTGGAAACGGTGATGCAGTTTCGGCCGATTTTAACCTTAACCAGTCCTTAGTAGTTTTGACAACCTTAAAAGGCAAAGTTGAAATCCGTAAAGATAATGGTTCTCTGATTCGATCAATAGGAAACGGTGATGCCACAAATGCCAAGTGGTACGGATCAGAAATCGCCATCAGTACGAACAAGGGAAAAACAGAACTACGGAAAGAAAATGGCTCACTGGTACGAACTTTGTGAAAATATTTCAACTAGGATCGTCCAATTGATTTTAAGTGGCCCTTTGATTACCGCAAAGGCTGATAATCTATGCTATCAAGATAATAGAATACCCCAAAAGAATGCTTCCTAAATCTAATCAGAAATCTACCAGATGTAAATCTTTAGAACAAGATCTAGAGTTAGGTTATGGTGATCCGTATGCTATTCCTTACCCGATGTTTCAATACAGAGCAAAAGCATTAAATGCGCTGGGAAAGGGAATTATGTGTACCACGTTGGATATGCGCAAACATTGTGTTGACTGTCTGCAGAAATTAGGGGATTTCAAAGCCGTTGATCTTTTGATCCAAATGTTTGATGATATTGAAAATGAACCTATCACAGGGAAAAATACAGCGGCAATTGAGCAGATATATCGATTGAATAACCTGACTCCAGTTTTTAATCCACTTCATTCGGGTGCACCCCGTATCAGAAAAAGTATAGCCATACTAGTAACGGACTATATCGATGATAAAGATGAAACGGTCCTTCCGGAACTAATAAAAGCACTGAAAGACCCCGACACTGATGTGGAATATCCGCCATATTGCCGTATGGAAGCTTTTCGATTTGCATCATAAACGTGCAATAAAAGTGCTTAAGCAGGCAATCCGCCTGAAAGAAATCAAGACGTGAGAAAAGATCTCAAGTCTGCTCTCAATGATTATGAAAAGGGAAGATGATAATCCCTTCTAAAATTGCTTAAAAACATAGTGGATCGCTAATTGATGATTTGTTAAGAAATAATTTAATCAGGGAAAATAACAATAAATGGCAAATAAAGCGGATATAAGATGGTGGAGTAAACTAGATAGGGACTGGAAAGAGGAACTGGTCCGAAATTTATTGGATTCCCCTAAGTACAGGAATAGAAACCTGGTATTAACCGATATTTATGAGCTACTGGACGAATCGGCAGAAATAATTACAGAGATTGTGAATATCGAAAAGCTGCACCTTTCATGGCATAAAATTAATGATCCAGCCCCATTATTCCATCTTAAAAAAATTGACGATTTTCTAATTCAACTTCCAGATTGGGATGACAATAAAGCCTCATTTTTAGATTGGTATCCTGAGCATCTTCGTTCAAAAGTCAGAAGATTAGATCTGGATGGATTAATCTTTTATAATGATTTGTCCCCATTGATCGACTTTATAAATTTGGAGATTCTAAATTGCCGGGATTGTCAGATTGAATCTTTAGAAGGCATTCAGAATTTGACAAAGCTTAAAATATTCAAAGCAGATCAGTGTAATTCCTATTCCGATCTAAACCCATTACGTGGATTAAATCTGGTTTCACTCAATATACAATCCACAAAAGTTACCGTTATAAGTCCACTTTTAGACCTGCCATCCTTAGAATGGATCGATTTGGGATTTTTAAGTATAAGTGACTTATCTCCGCTATTGAAAATGCCTAACCTAAAGAGTGTAGTTGTACCTGCCAATGTTGAGATTCAAAAAGATAAATTAGAAGACTACTTAATTAATTATCAATACATTGATGACAATAGTGGGCAAGGTCAGTCGATTCCCGGGCAGTTCGACTATAACAAATCATGGTACTTGATACCATTTTATCCTTTTGATGAGTTTACCGGTACGCTTTATGAAGGAAGAATTATAGACAATGCAACAGACTTTAATACATCGAATGGTTGGCATCCCATATCGAATATAAAGATTGCTGACTCTATTAATATCTGCCGCGAACTTACAGATCCTGTTATTTATCCGATCAAAATTGACAAAGGGACACGCCTCACAGTTGATAAGCCACATAGGAATTTCTGGTATGCATCTAAAGTTAAACTACTTAAACCGGTATCCTTTTGGGATTTATTACCATCGGTGAATGCTGCTTTTAAGGGGAATATCATTTTCTGCCATCAGCCATTCTTTCCTGAAGGATTGGTGCTACCTAAAATTATGAAAGGAAACTTGAGGTTTTGGGAATGTACCCTTCCAAAAACAATGAATCTTCCGGAAATAATTGAAGGAAGTCTTGAAATTATTGACTGCGTAATCCCCCATGAATGGTCAAATAATTACCCCCTTGAGGTTGGCAACCTAAGACTGGTTTTAACAAAATTGGAGAAGGGCACAGTATTGCCTAAAAAGGTATATGGAGATATTGATTTTCACAGATTGACAGAATTTGAAGGTGGAGTAGTAATTCCTGATAGCTACCAGTCTGTAACTGCTGAATTAACTAATTTTCCTCCTGATTTCAAATTGCTGAATACGAAATTAAAAACCTTGACTTTCGAAGAATGTAACCTCCCGAAAGATTTTAAAGTTCCTGAAGCTTTTTATAGTAATCTGATCTTTACAGGAAAAACAATCCCTGTTGGATTAAAGTGGCACAAAAAATATACTGGCAACCTCACATTCATTACGTCTGTCTTGCCTTCTGGTTTTAAGTTGCCCGCAGAATTTGATGGAATCCTGATTTTTAAGGATATGCCACTCCCAGTCGATTTGCAACTGCCTGCCAGTATTACCGGAATTCTTGAATTCAGAAACGTACAAATACCTAATGGGTTTAAATTGCCTTCGAAAATTTCTGGAAAACTCAAAATTTCCAAATCAGAGATTATGGGTTGTTTGCATCTACCCTCGAATGACAACTATGAATTTGAGTTAAATAAAGGAACAAACCTGTCTGATTTTGAAATTCCTGATTCAGTACTTCCAAGATTAAAACTATTGCCTTCCTGGTATTTTGATGAATAATCGTATAGATTAAATGCATAGAAAGGTTTAGGAATAGTATTCAGTAATACTTCGAAAATATTCGAAAATAGAATAATGAAAATAATAAAAACTAAAAATACTCGAACGATGACTACGGCTATATTCTGAAGAAATGAGGTTGTATCAAAAGTCTTTTGATTGAAGCATTAAACAAAGAAGGTTCAAAGTTTATCAGAGCTATTGTTTTGCTATTTAACGCTTTGAGGATCTATGTGGTTTCTATAGGCGATCTGCTTTCAATTTCTCACTTTTGATCCAACCACAAGGTTTATTGTAGTAAGGAAATTGCGTACTCAGGAGATGCCACCATGATATTTTGACCAATAGCATAATATTTTCAATACGATGAGTATGTTAGAAAGAGTATTTATACCACTAATGCAGTGGAAGGCTTCCATCGTCAGGTTCGAAAAGTGACCAAAACAAAAGGAGCATTCCCCAATGATATGGCACTTTTGAAACTGATTTACTTACTGCTGATAATATCTCCAAGAAATGGACACAGCCTGTTCAAAACTGGAGGTTGACGATTCAACAATTATCCATTAAATTTGGGGACAGGATGAGAACAGAATTGTAGGTGATCAGCTATCGTCTGCAACCTATTTTATCAACCTGAAACGCAAAGGTAGACAGATCCTGTCTTCTGTCAAGGGTAAATAAACGGCTATGTTCCTCCGCCGCCCTTGACAAAACTCAGAATCTATCTGGTAAGCATTTAAGGATTGAGTAAAGAGAAAACTTGTAGATTTGAGCTACCAAAGTAAAAACGATCAGACAGAGTTCAGATTACAGTCCCCATTTTGGCGCAAATTTGATATCCTATTTCAGATTTAAGGATCTGGTTTTCCTAATTTTTTACAGTCTCTGTAAGATTCCATCTCCATGATTAACAGTGGTTTGATTTAAAGAAATATGAAATCATGAATTCTATTTAAAAGGTACAAGTCAGTGTATATCCTCCCCATGAGATTTATAATACACCTTCATGTACCTTCCCCTATCAAATATTACTTTATGAATATCATAACATCAGAATGTTGAATTGAAACAATCTATCCGATGGGTACAGCATATTTACCTTTTAGCTAAGTGATCAGTTTTGTCTTTTCTCGTTTCTGAATGTTCATTTATTTGAAATTTCAGCTATCAGATTGATATGTAATGTGTCGCAATTTATATTTTGGTTAATATAACTTCATAAGATTTTTTACCATCACTGGAGAACCACCTACCTTTTAATGTTTTTTGGTCTTCATATTTATTAAGATCCTGTAACTTAAATTTGAAATATCCAGTAGATTTTTCCATAGCTTTGATAACCTGTTCATAATTTGCAAAATTGTTATCAATATACTCCTTCAAAATTACAATTTCTGATTCATCTACATAATTCTTTTCACTTCGATAACTGATTGTTTTATTAAATTTTGAATAGTAGTACTCTCCTAATAATATATCACCTGCATAACTCATTTTTAAAACGACATCACTGGTCCCAATCTTTCCTTTGTAAGTAACAATGTCATAAATATTCTGGGAATGCAATTTATTTATATTACATAATAAAATTGATAGAATAAGAAATAGAATAAGTTTTTTCATCTCATTTAATTTAATTTCAAATATATACTTCTAATTTATTTAATCAAGTATTGTGGATTTATTATGGTTTCGGATACTCTCTCGGACAATTTATTCCCCAAATATTAATATTTTCAGCGGTTAAGTCAATTTCAACCTCATTTTCACTTTGTACGGTAAACCCATTATTGGTATCATATTTTTTGTCAAATAGAGCAGATAATACGGGTTTTTTGTTTCCAAATATTAATACCAGGAATCTTTGTGATACGAGAACTTTTCCCAAATATGTTACATCATACTTACCTTCAAAATTTTTGAAATACAGTTCAAATGTATCATTCTGATAAACCTTCAGTTGTATGTCTGCCATGTCATTACCCTCACATTTATAAAAATAAATTACCTCTCCCTTCTTAATATCAATCTTAGGCGATTCATATGGTTTAGAAGTATCTGGTGTATTATGCTCCTCTGAGTTCAGTTTTTCAACCTTTGCCTCTACATTTTCTTTGATTTGATTTTCACTATTATGTTTACTGTTTAATAATACTATGCCAATAACTAAGATTACAAATACAAAAATGCTTATCCCTACAATTAGGTTTTTACGTTGATTGGAAGGCTTTGGGGGCGGTTGAATATTAGAAGAATGTGAGGTTGTATCACTTGTTAGATTTTCGACTACTTCAACTTTCACCTCGGTGAAATCTATAATATTTTTGTCGGCGGAAATGTTTTTCTTAAGTTTGGAGAAGAATGTGGGTAAGAAAATCAAAACATAAAATACAATAATGCCTAAAGAAAAATTAAAATCTTCATTCTTGAATATTTCATTTGGAAATTTAAAATAACTGTATAAAAAAGTAATTAACAATAAAATCCAACCTGAAGTATATATGTAATATCCAATTCGTTTTAATGAAATAAACATAGTCAATAGTCCACTAAAAGAAATAACTAGACCGACAATTCCGATTATAAGTACAATAAAAAAATGCTGATCTGTAGGTGAAAAACTTGACCAGATTTCTCGACTACTTATTTCAGTCAACGTATTTACTACCTTCAAGATATTCTTTAAAAGGTAGATCTCAACTCCTATAAATACTATAAGAAATAAACCAGTCCATATTGTCAAAAATACAAACCATTTTCCGCGTTTTTTTACCTTTTTCATTTCACTCATTTTATTTATTTTTCATTAATTTGGTATCTATTCTTAATTGAATATCTGCAAATTTTCTCATAAATTCAGGGTCTTTTGAACAATCATTTGAGACCTGAGACCATTGTGCATATTCACTTAACAATTTAGTGTACTCAGATATAACTGTTAGATCTTTAGGATTATCTTTCATTTTATTTACAATCTCAATGAGTTTATTACCAAAATTCTCATATCCCTCCAAAAATTTATCACAACTTGATTTAGCAGTACAAGAAATTAGGATCACGACTAAAAAACCGATGGCGAGCAGACTTTTAATTTTTTTCATAGCTTTTTAATTTTAAATTTATTTGACTGTTGGAAATTAAATTCTTAGTTATCACGTTATGTTTGTATTATCCAAAAATATTTAAGTTTTTTCGGTATTATTGGATGAATGTATAATCGTTGAGTTTTGAATGATAAACGAACTGATTCATTGATTTAACGCGCAAGTTCATTTCACACCAATGATATTGCCAAGTCTGAATCGTCAACGTCAGAATAATGGAGCTTCTTATAAAATACGGACTCTGTTGGGAAAGCAGACCTTAAAAACCACCTTAAGCCGGTGGGATTATTGAATCATCTAAACTGAATTTATATTATTAATATTGAGATAATTATGAGATATTTGTAGCGAACGACATAAAGTGGTAGATCTAGTCGGCACCTCAATCTTAAGGGAGATTTAGAGGTTTAGAAAATGGAAAAGACCAAATTGAAAACGGCAACTTATATCTTTCAGATTATTCAAGTCTAAACCTTTCTCAATAGCATTGGTAAGTAAAGTTCGACCATCAATCCGGATGGATTACCATTTTCCGACAAATCGGTATAAACTATTTTGTATCTGGAGGGTAATCCTGGAGAATTAAAAAGACGCAACCGCGTTCCAGTGATCCCTGTACTGTGGGGACGGTCATCAGTTGGTAAGGCTCCCCGATAATTCCTGGCTTTATCTCTGCCGATCCCGTTATCAGTGATGGTGCACTTGAGCAAATCCTCCCCTCCCTTCTCAAAAACAATGGAGAGATGCCCTTTTCTCATCAAAGGGCCGAATCCATGGCGGATCGCATTTTCGGCGCATGGCTGCACCAACATAGGTGGAAGCTGTACAATTCCATCCTCTTCCATCTCGATGCAACGGATGTCGTAATCAAACTTATCGGGAAAGCGCATCTTTTCCAGTCTCAGGTAACTATTCAGAAAATCAATCTCCTGTTCCAGCGATATCATCTTTTGTGTCGCATTCCCCAGCGACTCCCTGACCACCTTCGAGAAATCGGATAGGTAGGCAAGCACCTCATCCATTTTATTGGCCAGCACGTAATACTGGATTCCGTTCACACAGTTAAAAATAAAATGAGGGTTCATCTGGGCCTGAAGTGCCTGCATCTCGAGTTGAACAATTTTCATTTCAATCTGCGACTTCTGAAACTGTTTTTTTCTATCTATTTCCATGTATTTCCATACGATCAATAGGCCTATAGAGAGTAAAAACATGAAAAACAGAACCTGCAAATACCATAATCCCCACCACGGTTGATCAATGGTGAATTTAACCTCCAGCGGATCAATAGCTGCAAGTGATCGAGAATTGACTGCCTCGACACGGAAAGAATATTTTCCAGGAGGAAGGTTCGTATAAACTGCTTTTTCGAGCTGAAAACCCTGGAATGTGGGAAGAACAACTTTCTTTACCGTGTTTGTCGAGGGATTCATGGCGCTGATGAGCTTCTCAATACTTTCTACCGGAATCCCTGAAAGTTGCCGCTTATCATATAATGCAATGGCTTCTTTAAGATCCTCCAGTCCGACCGGTTTGAGGATATAATCCAATGCGGCCAATTTAATAGCTTTGATCGCGTATTCTTTGTGAGCGGTGGTAAAAATAATCGAGAAGTTGACTTGCTGAAAATAGGTAAAAATCTCAAATCCTTTCTCTTCAGGCATCTCAATATCGAGGAATACGAGGTCAGGACTATGTTTATAAATTGCAAAAACGCCCTCCTTGAGCGATTCGGCTTTGGCAACAACCTTCACTTTTTCAGAAAAATAGTGGATCAACATCAGCTCGAGTGCATCCCGGGCAGGTTTTTCGTCATCGATGATAACACAACTGATCATAGGATATATAGGCTTAGCAAGAATAAAAATATCATAAAAAAAATTGTTAAGCCAGTCTCCACCCGTCATTGACCAGTTCGTCAATACTATTATAAGTAACGATAACATCTCTTTGTCCCGAATCGTATGAAAGGCCGGAACCGATGGGGCATCCCCTGATATAAACCCTGTTTTTGATGATATCTTTATGAGAGATATAGGGAGTCAGCTCCGCAAACTGGTTTACACAATATTTTGGATTTTGTTTGAAGATCGGGGCAAAAGTGGGATCCCTGAAAATAATCTCTAATCTTTTCCTCTCTAAATCGTTGTTCACCATTCTATTCATGGATCTTTAAGTTTGGAATTACAGCAAACTTATCAGATTAATCCGTTTATTGTCAGGTCAATGTATAAACGTAAGAGTTTAAAGGATAAACGTGAGGAGTTATTGATTTAACGAAGAATGCAATGATCTCCCGATTTTGGTTTGAAACGGATTATTCGAATAAACGGTTCACAAAAATAGTTGCAGATATGAAAGGTTTGGGCTGATTTCAAATCTGAGCTTCTAAATTATAAAAAGAGTAGCCAGGTTCAGGCACCTAAAAAATACCTGGCTGACTGCTCTCTAAAATACAACCGGAAGTGACAGAACCTCATTGACGATTAGTTAAAGAAAAACAAATTCTTACTCTTGTTTTTCTGCCGGCTCACAACATCTACCTCTCCATTCGGATTTCATCATTTCCTTCTGTTCCGGAGTCAGATGATCTATCCATCTTCCATCCCATGCATGTCCACGGTGATGGAACCGGTGATGACCGTGTCTCCCTCCGAATCCACCGAAAAGGATTTTTGATAAGACAAACAGACCTATTGCTTGCCAGAATGTAATTGTAGTTACACCAAATATTGCAGGAAATAGGCTGTTCCAGAGCAGCATCACTGCACTTCCGAAAACAAATACCCCAGCAACAATAGCAATTGGGATAAATATGGCCCGTTTAATCCAGATTAAAAGAGAAGCCGGAATTTGAATCATGAATGAATTTTGTCAATTCTGACAATTATTGCTTTAAGTATGATCCTCATTGATGTGTAGTCTTAAATGATATTCTGTAAGATTTTGTAGCTTGAAAAAATTTGCATTTAAGAAATGGCAATTTTGAGAAATTTTCTTTCTAACTTTAGGGCGTTTATCATTTATCATCAATTCTAACTGAAATAAAAACATTAAAAAATGTTTAAAATAGGAGATGTTGTTACTTGTAAAATGAGTGATAATGCTGTAATGCCAGTTATCAGAAACCAGAAATATACTATTACCAATATCGCTTATGACAATGATTGGAATATATATTGTTATTGGTTAGAAAATTATAATAAAGCATATTGGGATGAATTTGAATTTAGTGCATATTTTGAATTAGATGAGAGTTTTAATAAATAATACGAGAGCATTGATAATAAAGAAAAAATTCTCTTTATTGAATCAATATTATGATGAAAGATCTTTTAACTCGATTATTAAAAGGGGAAGGCAGATTGAGTCAATTCCCGGGATAACAAGACTCTGTGGATTTATCATTAATCCGATTTTATTCCCAAACTCGTATGGTTTATGTGCTTTTCCTTTTGCAATACAACAGGTAAAAGGTTTATGCAAGCTGTAGATTTTATTTTTGTCATCCTTTCTTTGTTGAATCACCTTGCGGTACAATTCCAGATCATCAGCGTATTTTCTGATAGCTTCATTACTTAAATTTCGTTCCAGTTCCCGTAATTGTCTGCCAGCCAATGTTCTTAATTTCAATTGCGCCTTTCTGGCTTTAATCCTGCGTTTTGGATGGCATCAAAGATGACATGGTTTACTAAAACTACATTGACTGAGTATTTTACCGTTTGGATCGCCAAACGGTTGGCGGTTCATTCCATGTTTGCCAAGGAGTTCGTCCCAGATGGTACTTTCCAGAATGATGGTGTTCTTTATTGTACTATCGGTTGAATTATAGATCTTTTTTGGAAAGGCGATGTCATAATCGACGAGCCAACTGAATTGACCATCGTCCCATTGATTTTAAGTGTGCCCGTTGATTACTACAAAGGCTGATAATCGATTCTATCAGTCTCTTTCTGAATAATTTTTTAGATAAAATCGTCGAAGTGGTGTTCCCTTTTCAGTTCATAATGGGTAATACTTCGACCCGAGGTATTGCCAAATACGGAATAAAAGAACATTTGCAGGTGGGAAAGTCGACCTTTTAAGTAAAATGCATGGGTTGGTCAAATGGCTTTGTGCCAGGATGATACGTTTTACTTCGCTTTATCTTTATAAGAGAAAGTAACCGTTCCTTAATTCCTGATCTTATCCATCGCTGATTGAACAGTCTTCCTTGTTTCTTTGGTAATACCATATTCCTCGGCAATTGCTCCCCATTGGCTGATGGATTCCTGTACCTTTTCGATAATGGATTCTGCATTTTTCATCCCGAAATGCATGGCAAGTTTCTTAAGCTCTTTTCGACCCGGGTTTTTACTTTCCCCAGCGATCATAGTACTGTGAAACCCATAGCCGGAATACGAAAAGGTGAGATCGTAAGCCGGGGCAAACTGCCATTCTCCTTTAGCATTCAATAGAAAAGAGAAATTTTTGCTATGGTCGTCCCGGTTATGCGCGAAGACATTAAATACTGCCAGCCTGAATACTTTTTCATAAGCGTTTACGTGTTTTTCAAGGCGGAAAGCGCAATCCATCAGATGCCCGTAATCCATGGTACTCATCCTGAAATTGTCGTGCATTAGGCCCGAAGCAGTATGTGTATGCAGGCGTTTGTCAGCCAGCCGATCAAACCGCTTTGTTCCAAAATGTACCTGTCCCAATTTCCCCTTGAAAAGGCGGCATTCGCTCATTTCAATGCCAGCCAACAGGGCCATTTTGTAATAGGCAAATTCAATATTTGCAATCTCCCTACTATCGGATGATGACGGGAATTTGATGATCCATTCTTCATAACCATCCCGGATATTGTTTACTCCACTAATCAGATCGTCAGTCAATGGGTTATATGCGGCAAAAATCTTTGGCCGTGCACCACCGGAAGACCCTCCGAGGATAAACAATTCCTCGATAATCTCAGAACTGGCGCCCTGAAGTATGTGGTTCATTTCAATTGCAAGGGTGTCCAGTTCAGGAACAAGGTCCGTATTCTTTTCATGTTCAATCTCCGGTTTGTACACAAGGGCTCCCATACCTCGTGTACCGACATAAGCCAAACGGTCCAAAGGCGTTAACCTTGTAATGTCAATACCTTTTGCAGATAAAGAGCGATCAAGCAAAAGTCTGCCCCAGCCATCAGGCAATGAGTCGTTGAACACTCCGAACAACCCTTCGAAAGGTTGTTTATCGGCATTTACTATATCGCCCGAAAAAGGGAGCTTTAAGGGAGAAAGGTTAAGTCCTGTTTTAAGAAAATCGGTATTGTACCTGAAATATATCTTTTGGTCGGAAAGTACAAGTTCCCCAACTTCAAAATTGTTCCCTTCGAGCAGCAGCGATACGAATAACTTATTGATAGCGGCCATTGGTAATTAATTATTCAGTAAATAGTTTTTTTACATCATCAAGGTTTTCCCTTATAATGAGGAGGTTGTCAAATTCATTTAACCGTCCTAACAGGTGCATCAGTTTCAGAAGCGACTCGAGCGATATTTTACCTGTATTCTCAAAACGCTTTAAACTGCCCAGGGAAACACCTGAACGCTCAGCCATCTCGTCTCGCGACATTTTAAGCTGCTTTCGCATGGTGCGGTGTCTTTCGGCCAATGCTAAACTTGTCTCCAATGGAGTTGGTTCTAATGAATACATCGAAATCAGTTAAAATATTATCCAAATATAATAAAAAATGATAGATATAGCTAATATATTATCTTTTAATATTTCTGAGCGTTTTTAATCTGAGATTAATTTTTAGTCTGAATCTCCATTTCTCTTCTACATTTGTCTTTCTCGATCATTTCGCTTCCATTCATGGAACAAATTTCTAACATATATTGGACTCGCCGATAAATTTGTCCACTCAAGGCCAGGTCGGATATATCGTCATTAATCAATGCTAAATATCTGTCGATCTATGATATAGAGTTCTGATCATTTTATCGGCAAAAGGTGGTCAGATATTCCGGCATATCCCATTGCTATGAATTGGTAAAAATTCATCTTAAACTTTTCAATTATTTTATTCTATACAGACATAAAATAACTAAGTAATATGTTTTCTATATTCAAAAAAGGTATCAAAAATGTCTATCCAGAAAAACAACCGATTATTCTTTCCGACCTAGCCAAGCTGATCCGGAATAATCCAGCTTCTGAAAAAATTAATCAAATAAGACAGATGCGTGAAAGTGGTGATCAAGCCTACAAAAACATGAAACGCACTTTAGAGTACATTACCCCCAACTGCGTGGTAAAAAAACGCAACCTGAAAGACAATTCTGAATTTGATTCGAACTTTATCAACTTCTCAGGTTACATTTATTTTGACTTAGATATCACCGATGCAGTTCAATTTAAACAAGAATTTATCCGCAAATTTAAGCACATAGTATCGTTGGTATGTATTTCTTCCGGTGGTGGCGGTATATCAGTCCTGGTAAAAGTCAACACCAATCTTACCAAAGATAATTTCAATTCAGTTTGGGAGTATATTGCATTTGAAGTTTTCGTTGACGAACCAGTAGATACCAAGACTAAAGATATTGGAAGAGCCTGGTTTATATCATCAGATCCAGATGTGTATATTGATTACGAGAATGAATTAGTAATCAACCCAGCTGATTTGAAGAAATATGAAATTACAAATTCTATTCTAAAAGGTACAAATCAGTGTATATCCTCCCATGAGATTTATAATACACCTTCATGTACTTTCCCCTATCAATTATTACATTACCAAGAAATCAAAAAGGTTATTTTAACCACACCAATTGATTCAAAGAATTCGGTCGTTGATTATCAACCAATAGATTTCATGGAAATTAAGTGCCCACAACATATAAGTGATGGAGCCAAACACAAATTTTATTCTTATTGCATTCATCGTTTAGTTTATTTGAATCCGGATTTAGATCCAAGTTATTTTTATTCTTATATTTTTTACACCAATAAGTATAGAGCTGAACCACCAATGGAATCTAGGTCACTGAAAAGATTGTTTGAATACGTTTATAGTCAGACCCAGCAAGATGGTTATACCTTTAAAAATAATCGAACCAAGAATTTCCATTTAAATAAATCGGTAACTCTTTCAAAGGAGGATAAAATAACGATCATGAATAAGTGTAATGGTAAAGTCAGAAGTAATAAATCAATACATAAGATTCTGGAAGCAAAAGCAGAATTAAGATCACTAAATCAAAAGGTTACCCAAAATAAAATAGTTGAAATCAGTGGCTTAGGAATTCAAACCGTAAAAAAATATTATTGGGTTGAAGATACATATGATATAAGTTCCTTGGTGGATGATATAAACAGTCAATACTCAAATAATACAGGTTTACCAATTAATTACAACACTGGGTTTACATCTACTAGTACAGACAGCCTATTTGATGATAAAGATCCTGGTGTTAAATATTGACGATATCAACCTGCCTGAAATATCAATAGTGTCACTCAACGACACCACTTCATCGAAACAGTAAAAGATTTGACAGATCAACAAAGACTGCGAAGACAAAGAGAATTGAAACTAAAACATATAAAATGTTTAGAATTGAAGGATCCGCTCTCTATCGACCAGAATAATGTTGAAACATAGATGATTTCCCGGGGCTGCCGGGAAATTTTAGCCTACAACTTTCAAGGATCCTTTCAAGAGAAGATGCCTTCGAAAATGCATTGCCCGAATAGGACAAAATATCTCTACTGTCAGTTGGAGTCTAAATTTTCACATTTGAGCTGCAAAACCTTCGGGGCCTGTACTTTTTGTTTTCAATCGCCTAGTCAAGTATTCTCGCTTCAATTTTGCAAGTTCATAGTCTGCAATTAGTTTATCCAGCTGATTTTTTGTTGGCGTATCTAACTTAATATTTCTTTTGACCTTGTACTTTTCATCAAGCTCAAGCTCTATATGTTGGTAGAATGCATCAAGTTTTTGTTGCTTTTTAACTTGCTTATCCATATCTGAGATGCTCTTATCTAAGTCAGTATCCGGGGCTAGTAAGTGCCACCAAAATTCGTCAAATCCCAATATTTTTTCTCTCATTACCATTGTTTTTTTATCTATATATTAATTTTTGAAGTGGCTTTTTTGAAATAATAAGTTGAATAATTCAGTATTTGGGTAAACCGCTAGTATAAAAACACGGCTCCTGAACGGTGGTAAAGGAAAAATTACAATATCCTAAAGTGTGTCTCTATTTCCAAGGGCAGTATTCCGAAACCTTCTGTCAACATCAAATCTATTTTATGAATGGAAATAAATAGTGTAATAACTGCACTTTTTTAAAACTTCCCTTGAAAATAGGCATATAACTATTATTGAAATTAAAATAAGTATTAATTAAAAATTTTAAAAACCATGACACAAAATCTTACTAAAAATGAAGAAAAAGAATATGAATTAAACTGTATGGAAATTAAGGACTTCGTCAATACAGACTGGCCACATAAACAATCACTATTGCATCTTGCTGTATCACAGAATAATATAATGGTTATTAGACAATGCCTTTTCTATGGAATTGATGTAAATAGGGTTGACTTTATTGGAAATACAGCTTTGTATTACTGCCAAAGCTTAGAAGTTGCTAAATTCTTAGTTGATCACGGAGCTGACGTTAACTTGCTAAACCATTACGGCAAAACAGCAGTTGTTGATCTTTATGGCACAAGTAATCAAGAGATAATCAGATATCTAATTCCAATTACTGACCTAGATTTGACAGGGATTAACTCAAGATCATATAAATTATTAGACCGGATGATTTATCATGGAGAAGAGGATTTGTCGCTTCTTAAAATGGTGATCAATGGAACAAAAAACCTAAACAGAATTGATGATAGAGGTGATTCATATTTAACACGTGCAGCACAGATGAAAAAAAATAAAGATGTCATAATGTTATTAGTTGAATCTGGTGTCGACTTATATATCAGAAATCACTATGGAAAAAATTTCTACGATTTATCCTATAAGTATGTGAAAACCAAAATTGAAAAAAAATATCCTGAATTTATGAAATTAAAAGATATGACCGAAAATCAAAGACAAAGGTATTTAAAACTAAAGCATTTGGAATCTCTTGATATTAATGAGGATAACAATTAACTTAACGACATTGAGTCGAATATATTCAAGGACGTTCATACTTTGACGGTAGGGATATTTATGTTCATGGGAAAAGCATTCCAGGGGATTTTCTCTTGGAATGATCTTTTGGAATAGGGAGCTTTTGATGCCCTGACCATTCCAGTCAAACTGAATATTCTGAACATGTAGCGATTTCTACCAGTTACTTTATCTCATCTCTTGAATGACATTTTTTTTACTTCGCATCTATAAAGAAGTAAGTTGTATTATTTCCTTTTGAAAAAAGTGGAAGGAATGTCAAATTAATGAAATTCAACCCTTTTTTTCAACCTCTTTAATTTTTCCGTCATGTAATAATCTATTCCCTGTTTGTTTTTCTCGGTCAATGGGCATAATACTGGTAGACTACCTCCGGTCTGTAATACATGAAACACCTTCCAGCATTTTTTTGGTAAACAAACTGTATATTCCCAATAAGATCCTCTTAAAATCCTCAATTTATCTCCTGTAAAATTAGGTTAACAAGCAGATATTGGCTACTTTAGCCAATATCCAAAATGTGACTAATGAAACAATTAAACATAGAGTCCACCAAAACCATGAACATTATGGTTGGAATGGCCGAAGATGGTTATGTTAAAATCAATAATTCCGATGGTTCATTCATGTCGGTCATTTTGGAGGTAATCTTAGAGGACGAAAAAATTAAAATCATCTCGCTTGCTCACTATTATCTCCAGGAAGGGGATTTGATGGCTGACCCGGAGATGTGTTTCATATACAATAAAAGACAAGAGGTTTACTGGCCATCTTATTTTAAACAGGACAGTATTGGAATCGAAGAGGAATCAATTGAAATTCAGAATGGCAAGATTAAACGTGTAAATCTAATGATGCAAAAGGAACATACCATATTCGCCAATATGTGGCTCAAGAATATCAAATATCAACAAAATCTGTAATGGTTTCACTTATTTTGAAAGAAATGGAAAGTATAGTTATATAAACAGAAATGGAGATGAGATTGGATTTTTTAATCCAACTCCAAATAGACAGGATTAATTTAAAACAATTTAAAATAGACGAAACAATGAGATTAGCTATTCTTTCTGATATACATTCCAATCTGGAGGCCTTGGAGGCTGCATTTGAGGATCTTCAGCATCAGGGAATCGACGTAATTTATTGCACTGGCGACCTGGTTGGCTATGCCACAAATCCAAATGAAGTAATAAGCTTGCTTAAACAAAACAATGTAAGATGTGTTCTGGGAAATCATGATTATGCCTGTATTTGTGCACCTGTAGTAGACGAGATGGTCCGGAAGGCCCGTCTGGCGATTGACTTCACCCGGAGTGTTTTATTGCCTGAACATTTAGATTTTCTTAAAGGGCTACCCTGCTTTATAAATGAGAACGGTGTCTGGTTTACGCATGGCTTACCGCCTGATTCGTTTGACGAATACGTTGATACCCAAAGCAAAAAAGAACTTCTGGCCGCGTTTACCTCTTTTAACGAGAAAGTGGCATTTGTTGGACATACTCACTTGATTGAGATTTACGAATTGTCTGAAAATGGAAAGATTGAAGAACCAAGTTTTAATGGTGATCTGTATAAATTAAATCCCGGAAGACGTTATATAATCAGTGCGGGTAGTGTAGGACAACCACGCGACGACAATCGCGAGGCCGCTTACCTTATTTATGATACTTTCAATCAACACCTAATTAAACGTCGGATCATTTACCCGATTGATATAACTATTGAAAAAATCAACACGGTTGGATTGCTAAAAGCTAACGGCTTGAAGCTCCTCACTGACTGAAGTTGATTTCGTTGCATGATTGCGGGAACAATTCAAAATTATAAGCTGATTTTAGGCCTACGCTTTGGGGGCAGTTTAATCAAAGTCGGAGAAGATTCAATATCTAGGTTTTTAAAGGGCAACGCATTTTCCAAGGATTTTATCTTGGGATGATCCTTCGGAATTGGGAGCTGTTGAAAATCGGTAACTTGATGCCATTGAAATCCTAAGCTCTAAAAACAGTAATTTTTTTTAACCATTCTCACGACACAGCCATCAGAGATAAAAATAAGTTGGACGGATAAGCTTTATTAAATATTTTTCTCATACAACTATTACAATTAATTGTTAAGAATGCATCACTAGTTAACTATCGTTCAACCATTCACGCAAAACAAGGAAATAATTAAGCAAACAGAGTAAGCGTTTAAATTATTAACAGTCGAAAAATCTTCTTCAAACAAAAAATCTAAAAAGAAATTTAAAGCAGACTTTGAAAGCAACAAAAAAGAAATTTTGATATATCTTTGAGATTAAACCAACCTTTTTACCATGAGCCTGAAAAAAACGCACCAATTATTCAAATGGCTTGAGACGACACAACTAAATCGCCAATATAGTCTTGATGACATGAAGGAGTTATTATCGATTGCCATGAGTGAGCTGGGTGAAGAGAACGACAAAACCTTTGAATGCCTTCGCCAGCGTCATATCGATGCAATAATCGAACTTATGAAAGAGAGCGGTGAATACTACCGGCTGGATAGGAAAATTGAAAGTTACAAGCAGCGATTTATGGAATAACCCGGGAACACCCGGATAATACCTGTCATGGTTAATCAAGATAAACTTTTAAAATCGTTGTCCAAAAACCTCGAATCAGGACATGGAGATAGCTATGCCGTACCCTACCTGATGCTTCAATATGGATCCAAAGCATTAAATCCGCTTTTAACAGGGCTTAAGTGCCCCTCGTTTGATATGCAGAAACATTGTGTTGACTGTCTGCAGAAATTAGGAGATTTTAAAGCAGTTGATCCGTTAATCCAAATGTTTGACGACAAAGATAATGAATCGATTGCCGATGAAATCACAGAAGCGATAGAAGAGTTATGCCGCTGGAATAATCTTGATCCGGTTTTTTCTGCATTGCACTCAGAAATGCCACGGATCAGAAGCAAAATTGCCCGGTTATTAATGGATTATACCGGTGAGCTGGTTCTTCCTGAATTGATTAATTCGCTTAAAGACCCCGACAGGGATGTGTTTGTTAATGTAACCAGGTCCCTCGGGGCCTGGACGCAATATCATAAGGACCGAAAATCGGCATCAGATGCTTTAGTGGCGTTCTTGTCAGACAATGATCCTGTTAAACGACAATACGCGGCCTGCGCATTGGGTCATGCTGGAAACTTGGATGCCGCCTTTGCAATCATAGATACCATTCAACGTCACCCGGATGATACAGATTCTCAACCATTAGCCACTATTTCACTGGCACAGATTTCCACCGAATATAAAGATACGCGGTTGAATCAGAATATTGATAATCTGCTTAAAACCAGCTTTTTTCGTGAAAAGGAACTTTTCTTATACCTGATTAACTTAGATAAGGAAGAAAGTTATTCAGAGCTGAATCATAATATCCCTGAATCAGATAAATCCTCGCGTATCGGTCGGAAGAATTCGCTCCATGCTCCGGAACCTTTATTGGAACCTTTCTCTTTATTGATTAAGCAACTAAAAGACCCAAATCCACAACTGAAAATTGAGGCTGCTGAAAAACTGGGAGAGCGGAAAAATAGAGAAGCAACAAAGGATTTGTCTCTTTTGCTGAGTGATTCAAATCATGAAGTTCAATTAGCTGCAATAAAAGCGATACGAAAAATTGGAGATCAAGGGGCAACTGAAGCCCTTAATTTTTACCTGCCGCAAAACAACTGTTTTCATCGCGAAGATATCGCAGAAGCAATGGGCGCCCTTAAGGATTCCAGAGCTGTTCCTGTTTTAGCAAGTGTATATTCTTCGGCGTGGCTGGAATTAAGAGCCGAGATCGTCAGATCTCTTGGAAAGATCGGAGGTCCTGAGGTTATTAAACCTCTGATTACAGCCCTGAAAGACAACCATCCCAAAATCCGCCATATTGCCGTCTGGATGCTTTTTGGTCTGAAGCATAAACGTGCTAAAAAAGCGCTTAGACAGGCAGTCAGTAAGGAGAAAAATCAGGAGATAAGAAAAGATCTCGAATCTGCTCTTCGTAATTATGAAGAACGATAGTTATAAATGCATTATAAATAATTTAATTTGAAAAAATCAGATGCCAATTATGGGGGATTTAATATGGTGGAGTGAACTGGATAAGACCTGGAAAGAGGAACTGGTCCGAAATTTACTGGATTCCCCTAAGTACAGGAATCGAAATCTCGGTTTAACCGATATTTATGAGATACTGGAGTAGTCTCCGGAAATTATTAAAGATATTGTCAATATCGAAAAGTTGCACCTTTCATGGTGGGTAGCATTTGATGATACAGACCCGTTAAACCATCTTAAAAAAATAGACGATTTTCTTATTCTACCTCCGGATTGGGAAGACCTTGCATCATCCTTTTTAAATTGGTATCCGGAGCATCTTCGTTCAATAGTCAGAAAATTAGATCTGGGTGGGTTAACTTTTAATGATAATTTATCCCCATTGGGTGATTTTATAAACCTGGTTTCACTCAATATCCAATCCACAAACGTAACCGATATAAGTCCCTTAATAGACCTTCCTTCCCTGGAATGGGTTAATCTGGGCTTTTTAAATATAAGCGACTTATCTCCACTTTTGAAAATGCCCAACCTGAAAAGTGTCGTTGTACCTGCCAATGTTGAGATTCAAAAAGATGAATTAGAAGATTATATAATTAATTATCAAATTATTGATGATAATAAGAGGCAAGTGCAGCCGGATTACGGACAGTTCGACTACTATAACAATTCATGGTACCTGGTGCCATTTGAACCTTATGTTGAGTTTACGGGCATACTGTTGGAAGGAAGAATTATTGACAATGAAACAGAATTTAATACATCGAATAATGGGCGCTCCATCTCGGAAATAAAGATTGCTGACTCTATTAATATCTGCCGCTATCTTGCTGGCCCCGTTATTTATCCGGTCAAAATTGACACAGGGACACGCCTCACAGTTGATAAGCCACATAGGAATTTCTGGTATGCATCGAAAATTGAACTACTTGAACCGGTATCCTTTTGGGATTTACTGCCATCAGTTAATTCTGTTTTTAAGGGGAATATCAAATTGTGCCATCAGCCATTTATTCCTGATGGATTGATGCTGCCTAAAACCATGAAAGGAGACTTGCTGTTTTGGGACTGCACCCTTCCAAAAACGATTAATCTTCCGGAATTGATTGAAGGAAGCTTTGAAATCATTGACTGCGTAATCCCCCATGAATGGTTAAATATCTACCCGCGTGAAGTTGGCAATCTAAGACTGGTTATGACCAGACTCGAAAGGGGGACTGCTTTGCCGGAAAAAGTATATGGAGATATTGATTTTCACAGATTAACAGATTTTGAATGCGGAGTCGTCATGCCTGAAAGTTATCTTTCCGTAACTGCTGAATTAACTGATTTTCCTGCTGATTTCAAATTGCTGAATACGAAATTAAAAATCTTGATTTTCGAAGAATGTAACCTTCCGAAAAATTTTAAAGTTCCTCAAGCAAATTATAACAATATGATCTTTACAGGAAAAACAATCCCTGTTGGATTAAGTTGGCCAAAAAAATATACTGGCAACCTCACATTCGTTGCGTCTGTCTTGCCTTCTGGTTTTAAGTTGCCCGCAGAATTTGATGGAATACTGATCTTTAAGGATATGTCTCTCCACAAGGATTTGAAACTTCCAGCCAATTTTAGCGGAATACTTGAATTAAGAAACGTAAAAATACCTGACGGGTTTAAATTGCCTTTGAATATTAGTGGAAAACTAAAAATTTCTAACTCTGAGATTATGGGCTGTTTGTGCCTGCCATTAAATGATGGCTATATTTTCGAGCTTAATAAAGGATCAGACCTGTCTGATTTTGAAATTCCGGAAGCAGTTTTTCCTAGATTAAAACTAATGCCTTCCTGGTATTTTGACGAATAACTGGATTATAACCAACATAAAAGAATTTTCGGCTGTATAGTATCTTTTATTGAGAATGGAGTTATTGTTGGTCATACACATCTGATTGAAATTTATGAATTGACTGAAAATGGGAAAATAGAAGAGCCCATTTTTGATGGTAATACGTTTAATTTAGTACCCGGAAGCCGTTAAATCATAGGTGCAGGAAGTGTAGGGCAACCTCGCAACGACAACCGAGAAGCGGGTTATATTATCTATGACAGCTACATTCTACAAATAATTAAACACCAATCAGAAATTGTTACCAATATAACTTTAATCTAAAAGCAAAAAAATAATCAATAAATCAAATATTTAAACAATAATTTAAATAATAATTTAAAAATCCAGACGAATTTGAAACTTGCAATTGTATCTGAGGTACAATCAAACTTTAGGCCCTTGAGGCTGCGTTTTCAGATCTTCAACAACAGAAAATCGACATAATTTATTGGATGGGCGATCTGGGAGGTTATTCCGTAAATCCGAATATTTACATTAAATCGATCAAAACACAATGTATCTCTTAATTGCCGTTCCATCGTAATTGAACGGTGGGCATTCAACACAGTATTTTGATATAAATC
>Ga0364880_10292_pt1 | contig 23071 bp, 16 predicted proteins | sample ExccelJu500001D3_5_FD_206927 | JGI IMG/M metagenome (GOLD analysis project Ga0364880, IMG submission 206927) | Enriched cells from Trout Bog Lake Hypolimnion, Wisconsin, USA - BchlTB.July30.5000.01.D3 | ecosystem: Environmental > Aquatic > Freshwater > Lake > Hypolimnion/Profundal zone | place... | reverse complement strand
ATAGTTTCGGTATCCATTGTACCTTTGTTGGCAGGGCTTGCCTGATTTGCATATTTGGTGGCAGGAAGCTCTCCTGCATCATCCGAATTATAGTAAGTCCCGTTCTTCAGCCATGTAGTCATCTGCAGAGCCAGCTCCTGATCGTTTTCAACAATTTCATCGCTCCAGAATTCCCCTTTATTCACCATAGTTTTCATTTGAAGGGCAAGTTCATGGTCGTTGACTGAGGTATTGGTGGTCGTGATGGTTTCAGAAGCCTGCATTGGCTCTTCAATCAATTTTGCATCGGCGACGGGCATGGTGGAAAAGTTATTTGGGCTTAGTTCGATCCGATCGGCACTCATCCCTTCGGCGTAGTTCTTTTCGCTTAACTGAAGTTCCCGGACCTTGATAGTTGCAAAAACAGCCATAATAAAGACGACGATCGTAATTCCAATCCTGATCTCTTTTTCTGTATGATAAGATAATGTTTTCATGGCATTGTGTTTTTAATTTTACTTTACTATTTACACAATGGCTCTTTCATATATTGTGCCAAAGTAATTAAGAAATTGATATACATTTAAATACGAAATTAATAGGTTGAGAATAGCCTGACTTATTTGTGCGATTTTTGGGCATTCAGGTGTACGGATCCGGACAAATGTGAGAGAATCTGTTTCATTGAAAAGCGATTCACCTTATTCCGGATTTACATCCCGATTTTCTTGGTTATTTTTGTGGCGTAATCTAAAAGCAGGTATGGATATTTATCCTTCAAATTTTGAAAGTAAGATTGGTTTTGATAAAGTGCGGGAGATTCTTCAGAGTCGTTGTCTGAGTACATTGGGGAAGGAGCAGGTTGACGAATGCCATTTTTCCCATACCAGGGAGGAGGTTGAACGACAGCTGGATGAGGTGATTGAATTTGTGAAGATTATCTCGGATGGGATGAATTTCCCCAACGGTTATTTTATCGATATGCGACCTGCCTTGCAGCGGTCAAAGGTTGCCGGTACTTTTTTGGATGTTTTTGAAATCTTTGATCTGCGCCGCTCTCTTGAAACCGTTCGTGCAATTGTAGCCTTTTTCAGGAATACCGAAGAGGGAACTTTTGTACGGTTAAAAGATGCAGTACGAAATGTCCAGGTTTTCCCGTTTATCTATGAGCGGATCGATCAGATCTTAAATAAACACGGGCAAATTAAGGATAATGCTTCACCCGAACTGTCGCAAATCCGCAGGGATATTTTTTCGCTGCAATCGAGTGTCTCCAAAATAATGAGTTCCATTTTGCGAAAAATGCAGGCCGAAGGTTTGGTGGAAAAAGATATTTCAGCTTCAATGCGTGATGGTCGTGCAGTAATACCTGTAGCAGCGGCCAATAAGCGAAAAATTAAGGGTATCATTCATGACGAATCGGCTACAGGAAAGACATCTTATATTGAGCCCGAAGAGATCGTCGAAACCAATAACCGGATCAGGGAACTGGAGTCAGCGGAACGTCGGGAGATTGTGAAAATACTGACCCGTTTTACCGACGATATACGCCCTTATGCCGACGATATCGCCTACTCCTACCAGGTCATGGCCATCCTCGATTTTATCAGGGCTAAGGCAATCTGGTCCGTTGAAAGCAAATCGGTGAAACCGGTGCTGACTCGTGAGATTGAAATCGACTGGATTTCTGCGCGCCACCCGTTGCTTGAGATTAACCTGGCGCGTGAACAGCGCAAAATCGTTCCTCTCGATATCCGGTTGGATCAAACTGATCGTATCTTACTCATTTCAGGGCCAAATGCCGGTGGGAAATCGGTCTGCCTCAAAACGGTTGGCCTTTTACAATATATGGTACAATGCGGGATTCCCATCCCGGTTCAGGTGGATAGCCGGACCGGATTATTTAGCGCCATTTTCATGGATATCGGGGATGACCAATCATTGGATAACGACTTAAGCACATACAGTTCCCATCTTTACAATATGAAGTTTTTTGTAAGGAATTGTTCTCCCGCTTCCCTGGTGCTGATCGATGAATTCGGAACTGGTACCGAACCCATGCTTGGAGGAGCAATTGCTGAATCGATTCTGAACAAAATCAATGAATTAGGTACGTTTGGAGTAATTACCACCCATTATACCAATCTGAAACATTTTGCTTCTTCCGCACCTGGTATCGCCAATGGTGCCATGATGTACGATTCGCATAAAATGGAGCCTCTCTTTCAGCTCCAAAGCGGGGAGCCCGGCAGTTCCTTTGCCTTTGAGATTGCCCGAAAGATTGGCCTGCCGGAAGAGATCCTCCAGGACGCCACGAATAAAATCGGGGTAGACCACATCGATTTTGACAAACACCTTCGGGATATTGTCCGGGATAAACGATACTGGGAGAGCAAACGGCAGAAGATCAGGCAGGAGGAAAAAAGACTCGAAGAGTTATCCCTTAATTATGAAACAGGTGTTGCCGAGACAAAAAAGCTACGCAAGGAGATCCTTGATCGGGCAAAGCGCGAAGCGGAAGAGATCGTTTCGGGAGCCAACCGCATTATTGAGCGGACGATCCGGGATATCAAGGAGGCTGATGCCGAAAAGGAACGCACTCAGGAAGCCCGTCAGAAGCTTGAAGAGTTTAAGGCTGAGATTTCCCGGAAAGGAGAGGAGGATGACCGGATACTTCAGAAAATGGAGAAATTAAAACGGCAAAAGGTTCTGCGCAGCGAGCAACCCCCTAAAGTGGAAGAGAAGAAAAAGGAGGTGGTCGTTCCCCGAAAAGCACCTGCAGAAATTGCAGTCGGCGGATGGGTTCGGTTAGCGGGACAGGATACCATTGGCGAAGTTCTCGAAATTAAATCCAATAAGATTACCGTTGCATTAGGAAATCTCCGCTCGGTAGTGAACCGCAGCAAATTGGAGCCTGTTTCTCACACCGAGGTTAAACGGACAAGAGTGGAAAATAATACGATAGGCCGCATTAATCAGGAGATTGGTGAACGAAAACTTGTTTTTAAACCAAATATTGATGTCCGTGGCCTGCGCGCTGAGGAAGCCTTGCAGAAAATCAGGGAGTTTGTGGATGAGGCAATTATGGTTGATGTGAATGAACTACGTATATTGCACGGAAAAGGGAATGGTATTTTGCGCGAGCTGATTCAGAACTATCTGAGGTCGGAACCGGCTGTCAAAAACTGCCGCGATGAACATGTTCAGTTTGGAGGTTCAGGGATCACCATTGTGGAGCTGGGGTAGGAATGAATGAGGGAGGGACGGAGAAACTGAGGGATGGAGAGACTGCGAGCGGGATCATTAAGGGTAGGGAAAAATCAAAACCAGTAGTTTTCATTTAAAACGAATAATAGTTTTCATTTAAAATGGAAACTATCCTAGTTGTACTCATAATCAATGATTTTCAACTACTTCCAACCACTATCCATTAAATTGCCAATTCCGAGTCCGACTTCAAGTCAGGCCCGGAATCACATAAAATGAGAATTAATGCTGTCCAAAATCTTTGAAGGCTTAAAATTTTGATTATTACATAGTTTACCTTAAATTTACTGATGTAAAATCATTAATCCATTACATTATGAAAAAGCTTTTGTTTATCATCATCCTGATGACTGGTATCGTTTTTAACTCATGCACACCGTCAAATTCCCAACTTACCGAATTACAAAAAAACGCAATCGAAAAACAAATCCTGGAACAATGGAAGAAAATCGGGTCGTGTGTCGAAAAGGCTGATGCTGCAGGTTTTGCTGCCTATTTAAGCACCAATGAATTTATTGCCATGTATTCTGAAGGGAAACCTTTTCTGTCCAGGGGAGAATACAGTGATAGTGTAAAGGTTTGGTTCAGTGCTCGTAAAAGCACGGAATTACAGCAGCCAACCGTCAGGGTGACTGTTTTGAATGAGAACCTGGTTCTTTTGGATCAAAAATCTGTTTTCAGGCTCAATCTTAAGAATGACCAGGTAGTTCGTTGTAACCACGCAGTTTCATTTATCTTTAAAAAGGAAGACTCAGTATGGAAGATCATCCATGGTCATGAATCCTGGAATAACATTTAATTCACGATTTTCATCTCCTTCAATAAATATCCGGCTCCGGCAAATTTGTCGATAATAAAAAGGGCATACCTCACATCCAACGCGATATTGCGGCAATGTTCCGGATCATAAACCAGGTCACTCATCGTCCCTTCCCAGCAGCGATCGAAGTTAACTCCAATCATTTGGCCCTGAGCATTTAATACCGGACTTCCCGAGTTTCCTCCCGTGGTTTGATTCGATGCACAAAAGCCAACCGGAACTTCCCCCGACTCATTCATATAGGGGCCGAAATCATGGGTATTGTAGAGATTTCGCAGCTTCCCCGGGACGGTATAATCGGGTATCCCGGAATTCTCTTTTTCCATAATCCCCTTTAATGTTGAAATAGAGTTAAATACTACTCCATCGGCAGGTTCATAACCTTCCACCCTGCCATATGCAATCCGCAGGGTCAGGTTCGCATCGGCCATCATCCTTTTCCCGGAATTCATTTCCATCAGCGCTTCAGTATATTTTTTCTGAACTGCTACAATCGACGCGGTTACAGATTTGTAGGTGGGTTCAATATTTGCCCGGTAATGGTGACTGATTGCTTTATAGAGGGAATAGACCGGATCCTTTTGCAATTTCCGGATCGCCTTTGAATCAAAATGTGTGATTAATTGATTGATTTTTAAACTGTCAGCCAGAATGGACTTCAGATAAATCCTGCTGATAAATTTATCAGTTTCAATTTGAGGAATCAGTTTTACCAGTTCTTCAGGCATGTATTTTGGATCGACATTCTTGACATAAATTTTCAAAAGCTCCGACCAGACCTTCTGGTCGGTTGTCTGGTCATAATCCTTATAATAACTTGTCAGATAATCCTTTAATCTCTTCAGCTCGATGGAGAGCTTATCCTTGTCAGTGACCGGTTCAACAGATTCCACCCTTGCTGCAAGCGTGAATATATCTGAACCGTACTTAATACATTCGGTAAAATAGTCGTTGGTAGCCTGGTAGGGGAGGAGTTCCTGATAAAGCTTAGCGAAATCGGATTCAATAGAACCAAAATTTTGCTGACGAACCGGGTCTGCGGCGATCCACTTTTGAAATTCAGCCTCCGCGGCCTTCTTTAAATTGATGGCATCAAGCCGCTTGAGCCCTTTCACTTCGCCCTGCCATTTTTTCCAGGCATTTGCTGCCGATACATATTTATTGGCATACTGTATCCTTATGTTAGGATCAGTTTTCATCTGATCTGCCCAAATATTCAACTTAGCTGTCCTGACTGCTACTTTGGACGGATCGCTTTGATTCATAATCAGATCTACCCCCTGGGATGGGAGATTTCGCTGTGTGGTTCCGGGATAGCCAAAGACCATGGTAAAATCACCCTCCCTGCACCCCTTCAAATTGATCGGAAAGAATTTTTTGGGATGGTAAGGGACATTGTTCGGAGAGTAAGAGGCCGGTTTATTGTTCTTCCCGGCATAGATCCTGAAAAGCGAAAAGTCACCGGTATGACGCGGCCATATCCAGTTGTCTGTATCCCCGCCAAATTTGCCGATCGAAACCGGAGGCGCGCCCACTAAACGGATATCCTTAAAAACTTCGTAGATATAGATAAAATATTGATTTCCATTGAATAATGGTTTAATGTCGGCCGAATAGCCTGTTCCTGCGAGGTACTCTTTTTTAATTTTATCAAAGTTCTGCCTGGTGGTATCGATCCCGGCTGTCAGATCCGGTTTTCCGTTTACCTGTTTAATAAGCTTTGAGGTAATATCTTCCATTTTCACAAGGAACTGAACAGTAAGGCCCGGATTGGAGAGCTCTTCTGACCGGTTCATAGCCCAGAAGCCGTCTGTAAGGAGATCGTGTGCCACCGAGCTATGTTTCTGAATCTGGCTGAAGCCGCAATGATGATTGGTAATCAGTAACCCGTCAGCGGAGATGACCCCGCCCGTACATCCGCTTCCGAAAAGAACGACTGCATCTTTAAGACTGGCGTGATTCACACTGTAAACATCTTCTGCCGATAGCTTAAACCCCATTTGAGCCATCTCTTCGATATTGTATTTCTGCAGCAGTGTGGGAATCCACATCCCCTCCTTGGCGCTCACCCAAAAGGATGTAACCATTAGTCCGGTTAAAATGAATAGTTGTCTTAACATATTAATATAGTTATGATTATTAATCGTCTTATTATTTTAATATTGCACTTTTCACTTTGAATTTTGCATTTAAATCGAATTATTCTTTTTTTGATTTTAGAATTTTCGCAGCTCTTCGTATAATCGTTGAACCGGCAGTCCCATAACATTAAAATAAGAGCCTTCGATTCGTGTAATGGCAATATAGCCAATCCACTCCTGAACCCCATACGACCCGGCTTTATCGTAGGGTCGGTAATTCCGGAGGTAATAATCGATCTCCTCATCCGATAAATCCTTGAAATAGACGTCTGTAGTTGCCGAAAAGGTGACTTGTTTATCCCTGGTGGTGAGGCAAACCCCCGTGATCACCACATGTTTTTTTCCCGATAATTGTCTCAGCATCTCAACGGCATGCTCATAATCATTTGGTTTGCCCAGAACGGTCCCTTCAATCCAGACAATAGTGTCGGCGGTAATGACCAGCGCATCATGGCTCAGCTCTTCGGCAAAGGGTTCTGCTTTCAGCTTGGCAAGATAGGCCGGAATCTCCTCCATGGGTAAGCCCTCAGGGAAAATCTCATCTACATCGTGGATAACCACCTCAAAAGGGATATCCAATCCTTCAAGCAGTTGTCTGCGCCGGGGCGATTTTGAAGCGAGTATTATTTTATAATCGTTAAGCATTAAAACAATTCCCAGTTCATGGTTTCACAATCGATCCACTTTCCCTGAGCCCGGAGTACCTGTTCAAGTACATCGCGAACGCATCCCTGACCACCGTCCTTATCTGAAATATAGTGGGAGATCGCTTTGATTTCGGGTGATGCATCCCTGGGGCACACCGGAACTCCAACGGCCATCATTACAGGATAGTCCGGCAGATCATCACCCATATACATCACCTCATCGGCGTGAAAATTATGTTTTTCGAGGAAATCCATTAAGCAGGGGAGTTTTTTAAGGGAGCCGGTGTACAGGTCTTTTATCCCGATTTTTTCACACCGTTTAATCACATCGATTGTTTTTCCACCTGTAATCACGCAGACCGGGTAACCAGTCCTGATTGCATACATCAGGGCAAATCCGTCCTTCAGGTTTGAGGTTCTTACCGTATCCCCTTCAGCCGTGAGCACCTGGGTTGCGGCTGAAATAACGCCATCTATATCAAATACAAATGCTTTAACTTTTAACAATTCTTCTTTAAAAAATGCCATTCTTACAAATTATGTGTGTGAATTATTCGTTGGCTGACCTGCCTGTAAAGGTTCTGCAAATCAGGGTGTCCTGAAAGCATCTCAAGGTGCTTTTCCATGATGCTCCCATCGTTTCGGATCGCCGGTCCAGTTTGGGATGATTTTGGCGTTTGATTCACCGCCTTCTGTGCGGTTTCCAGAATAAGGGGTTTTAGAATGTCGAAGCTAATCCCTTTTTCATCGGTTAACTCTTTGGCTATGGCATAAAAATGGTTTACAAAATTGCATGCAAAAACAGCCGCAAGGTGAATCTGCTGCCGTTGCCCGGAATCAATATGTATGACATTTTTTGAGATTGACAAAGCAAGTTGGTTCAGAATCTCCAGATTTTGGGGATTGCTGGCCTCTATGCAAACCGGCACCTGACCGAAATCAACCTTCCGGTCGATGGTAAAGGTCTGAAAGGGGTAGAAAACACCGAAATTCCTGCAATACCGGTTAAGAAGATCCATGGGAATACTACCCGCAGTGTGTGCTACTAATTTATTTCCCCACTGGTATCTGGCCAGCAGGGGCGCAATGGCCTGGTCACTGATGGCTATGATGTAAATGTCTGCATCTGAGACCAGTGAATCAATCTCTGTGGTATAGGATGAATTGAGTGTGGTACCCAGTTTTGCCGCGCTTTTTGATGTTCGCGACCACACCTGCACAACCTGATGTCCCTTTTCTGCAAGAGCCGTTCCGAGTTGAGTAGCAAGGTTTCCCGCTCCAATCAAACAAATTCTCATCTGCAACGATTTTTTTTTGCAAAATTATCTTTTAATGGATACAAAATCGAAACATCTGTTCATCATCATTCGAAGATTTGAAAAATAAATTTAAATTTGCTCCCCAAATTAATGATGTAAAAATAATCTTAAATTAATACTTAAATTATGACCAAGTACGTTTACACGTTCGGAAATGGACAGGCTGAAGGCGGAGCAGGGATGAAAAATCTCCTTGGAGGTAAAGGTGCCAACCTCGCAGAGATGAACCTGATTGGCGTTCCGGTTCCTCCGGGATTTACAATTACCACCGAAGTTTGTACGATCTTTGTTGAAAAGGGCAGAACCGCAGCTTTTGATTTGATCACTGCCGAAGTTAGAAATGCAGTTGCCATCGTTGAGGAACTCACCAACACGAAATTCGGTTCGAAAGAAAACCCATGCCTGCTCTCTGTCCGTTCAGGTGCAAGGGCCTCTATGCCAGGGATGATGGACACCATCCTCAATCTTGGTTTAAATGATCTTGCCGTTGAAGGAATTGCAAAAAAATCGGGAAATGAGCGCTTTGCATGGGATTCATACCGCCGCTTCGTTCAGATGTACGGAGATGTTGTACTGGGACTAAAACCACATAGCAAAGAAGATATCGATCCTTTCGAAGAAATCATTGAAGGGCTAAAAGAAGAACGCGGAATCCATCAGGATACAGATTTTACGGTTGCCGACCTCAAACAGCTGGTTTCCCGTTTTAAACAGGCCGTTTTAGCCAAAACAGGTAAGGAATTTCCTTCCGATCCATGGGAACAATTATGGGGTTCAGTGGGAGCCGTTTTCGAAAGCTGGATGAACGACCGTGCAATTTACTACCGGAAACTTCATGGCATCCCTGTTGAATGGGGAACAGCGGTTAATGTCCAGGCCATGGTCTTTGGAAACATGGGGAACAACTCCGCTACCGGTGTTGCCTTTACACGCGACGCATCTACAGGAGAAGATATTTTCAACGGCGAGTACCTGATTAATGCGCAGGGAGAAGATGTTGTTGCAGGTATCCGCACTCCTCAGGAAATTACACTCGAAGGTTCACACCGCTGGGCTGCATTGCAAAATGTTACCGAAGAGGAACGCGCCTCAAAATTCCCTTCACTCGAAGAATCGATGCCTGTTGCCTATGCCGAATTAATGGTGATTCAGCAGAAGCTTGAAAATCATTACCACGATATGCAGGATATCGAATTTACCATCCAGGATGGCAAACTTTGGCTGTTGCAGACCCGTAACGGGAAACGCACCGGCGCTGCGATGGTAAAGATGGCTGTTGATATGCTTGCGGAAGGCTTTATTGATGAAAAGACCGCTTTGATGCGTGTTGAACCAAATAAACTGGATGAATTGCTCCACCCGGTTTTTGAAACTGAAGCGTTGTTGTCTGCCAAGGTTATTGCCAAAGGGTTACCCGCTTCGCCGGGCGCCGCTACGGGTCAGATCGTTTTCTTTGCAGACGAAGCCGGCAAATTCGAAAATTCGATCCTGGTCCGGATTGAAACATCTCCTGAAGATCTCGAAGGGATGGTTATTGCCCGCGGAATTCTTACCGCTCGTGGCGGTATGACTTCACACGCGGCAGTTGTAGCCCGCGGAATGGGTAAATGCTGTGTCTCGGGTGCCGGGTCCATGCAGATCGACTACAAAACAAGAACCTGTAAGGCAAGTGGCACCATCTATAAAGAGGGTGACTGGATTTCATTGAATGGTTCAACAGGCGAAGTTTATGAAGGAAAGGTTAAAACTCAGGAAGCCGCATTAAGCAGTGATTTTGCTAAATTGATGGAGCTTTCCGATAAATATACCCGCATGAAGGTGCGTACCAATGCCGATACCCCAAAAGATGCCGCTATTGCCCGTCAGTTTGGTGCAAAAGGGATTGGACTTTGCCGTACGGAACATATGTTCTTTGAAGGTGAACGGATCAAGGCAATGCGTGAAATGATTCTTTCTTCTGACGAAAAGGGACGTAAACTGGCTTTGGCTAAATTATTGCCTTATCAACGTTCAGATTTCGAAGGAATTTTTGAGGCAATGGCAGGATACGGAGTGACTGTTCGTCTGCTCGATCCACCGTTACACGAATTTGTTCCTCACCAGCAAGCTACCCAAAAAGAACTCGCCGATGAGATGGGAATCTCTATCGATCAGATTCGCATTAAAGTGGCTGAACTCGAAGAGTTCAATCCGATGTTGGGTCACCGCGGTTGCCGCCTTGGGATCACCTATCCTGAAATCACCGAGATGCAGGCGCGCGCCATCATTGAGGCTGCAATGAATCTGAAGGCCAAGGGTGTTGATGCCCGTCCTGAAATCATGGTCCCTTTGATCGGTACTGTTGCCGAATTCAAAAACCAGGCTGACATTATCAATACCACCGCAGAAAAGGTATTTGTAGAGCGTGGCGACAGGATCGAGTATCTTGTCGGAACAATGATTGAAGTTCCCCGCGCGGCGCTGACTGCTGAAGGAATTGCCAAAGAGGCTCAATTCTTCTCTTTCGGAACCAATGACCTTACCCAGATGACCATGGGCTTCTCACGCGATGACGCCGGTAAATTCTTACCTGCATATCTCGACAAGGGAATTCTGAAACAGGATCCTTTCCAGGTTTTGGATCGTCATGGTGTTGGCCAGTTGATCGAGATGGCAGTTGCCAAAGGACGTTCAACCCGTCCTGATATTAAACTGGGTATTTGCGGCGAACATGGCGGCGAACCAAGCTCAGTTGAATTTTGCGATGGAGCGGGTCTTGACTATGTAAGTTGTTCCCCATTCAGGGTGCCGATTGCCCGTCTGGCTGCAGCACAGGCAAATCTGAATAAAAAATAGGTTCATTTATGCGGTCAAGAAAAAAATAAGTGCTGAGGACCGATTTATTTTATGATAATTTGAATATGCAGGGACAAGGCATCGCCTTGCCCCTGCATATAATTGATATTGAAAGGGTTTATTCCCAAAGATTGGGGATGGCTTGTCCCTTTTGACATAATTTTATCCATTTCCCGTTTTTATTTGATTGTCGCTTTGGGATTAATAGCACGGATACCAGAAAGCAATAACAAAATATTCGCAACCTGGATAATTAAAATTGGATAAATCCAATTTTTAGTTTGATCATAAGTAAAACCCATCAAAACTGGCCCTGTTGCCGCAAGTAAATACCCGAAAGACTGTGACATCCCTGATAGTTTGGCAACCTTTAGCGGATCAGAAGATTTTTCACTGATTATCATGTAGGCTAAACTAATACTTCCACCCGTAGATAAACTAAATATAGCGATAGAAAGTACAAGTAATCCCGTTTGATGAAAAAGGATCAACCCCAAAAATCCGATTAGGTTCATAACAGCAATAATGGCAATGCTAATCCACTTTCTCTTTAGTTTTGATGCCAATATCGGCAAAAAAAACGTAAATGGCAGTCCCACTATCTGAACAAGCAATAACATAAACCCAGCCATCTGTATACTCATACCCTTATTTAGGAGAATAGTTGGCAACCAGGCAATGACACAATAAAAAATGAGTGATTGAAAACCCATGAAAAGGGTAACATGCCAAGCAATTGCTGATTTCCAAATAGATTTGTCCTGCATCTTGTCCTGTTTGACAACCTCAATCCTCTCTTTGCGCTTCAATTGAGGAATCCATACTATCAAAGCAAGAATTGGTAATATTCCCCAAATTAGTAATGTTTTTCTCCATCCAAGACCTGCCCCAACTGCCAAAGGGACACTTAACCCTGAAGCCAGTCCAGCCACAGCGGCCATTGATGTGGAATATATGCTGGTCAGAAATCCTACTTTGCCCGGGAAATCAGATTTAATAATACTCGGTATTAGCACATTAATAACAGTAATCCCAATACCAATAATCAATGTTCCCAAATACAGAATGTAAACATTTTCCGTATATCGGATAAACATTCCCATTACGATTAAGATCAATGCTACAAATAACATTTTTCTATTTCCCCACCAGGAAGTCATAGCGGAAACAAAAGAAGAAAACAACGCAAAAGCCAATAATGGGATCGTAGTTATAATCCCCGTTGCCAAATTGTTAATTCTCAAATCCTGTTGAATCAAGTGGATTATTGGCCCTGCTGAAGTAATAGCAGGCCGCATGTTAAACGAAAGAAAAATAATCCCAGTAAATAGAACAATACGATCTTTCACTGTTTGTGTCATTGTGATTTTTTATATGTTTATAAGATAATTGAATGGGGATTTATATTGAAATGATTCATTACAGGAGAAAAATACTAAGGACAAATGGCGATTTTGGTCAGGGAAGAATAGTATTTGTTAGTTGTTCATTTTTTTGCAGGTCAACCTGTCCATTCTTTCGAATGCCATTCCAACGTTTGAAGCGCACACTCTCAATGTCGAAAATATCCAGCATTTTCCCAACCAACTGATTTGTTGCATCATTGATTGTTACAGGTAGGTTGTAATAACTAATCATAGGCGGCATAATGATTGCACCCATTTGCGATAACTCGTACATATTCCGTAAATGAATTGTACTCAATGGTGTTTCGCGTGTAACTAAAAGCAGTTTTCTTCGCTCTTTCAAGGTTACATCGGCAGCCCGGTGGATCAGATTGCCGCTGTATCCATTGTTGACAGCAGCCAATGTTTTCATGGAACAAGGCACAATGATCATTCCATCGGTTTTAAACGTTCCACTGGATATTCTTGCGCCCAAATCATTTATATTATGTACAAAATCAGCCATTCCTTCCACTTCAGCAACAGCTAATTTTGTTTCTTGTTCGATAGTTATTCTGGCGCTTTCAGAAATTACCAAATGAGTTTCAATTTGGGCATTATCAGTTAATGCCTGCAATAAGGAGATTGCCAACGGGGCTCCACTCGCTCCACTTATCCCTATTACTAATATGGTTTTATCTTTCATACGTAAATATTTGTTTTTTAAAGGCCAGATGGAATAGCCATGTTAATATTTTCATTCCGGTTGGTGATTTCTCGACCATGGCTGTTTCATGGTTACATTTATTCAAAATCGGTCAGAAACATAAAATTTCATTCATAGACTAATAGAACAAACCGGATAAAAAAAAGCCATATATCATTCAAGTTTTTTGCTTCCCCCCAAACAGAGGGACTTGAATGATATACGAGCTTTTCCGTTAGATAAACTTTAACCTTTATCAGAACTATTTATGCAATAACTGCTTATCTAAGAATTTAAAAACCAGGTCAATATTTGCTGGTTCTTCAAATTGGGGTCCCCCGTGTTTTGCACCTTCCAACAGTTTTATTGAAACTTTTTCTTGTCCTAACACATTTACCAGTTTTGCGTAAAACTCTTTTGATTGCTGAGTTGGCACAGTTCCATCTTTAGTCCCGTGCTCTATAAAGAATGGAGGGCCATCAGGTGTAATATACGTTTCCGGGTTTGCAGCCTTTACAATATCTGGTATTTCAGAGATTTTTTTGCCCAGCACTTTACTTTCAGGAGAATCTGCATCACTATGGTTTGGTGTGCCATTTCCTGTTTCACGGAACTGCTCATCCATTTTCAAGAAATTTGTTGGCCCAAACCAGTCAACTACCGCTTGTACCCGACTTGAATAGGCTGCATTGCCAAGTGATAAATCTTCAAGTTCTTTAACATCACCACTTGTTCCGGCCAGGGAAGATAAATTTCCACCAGCAGAGCCACCCCAGATAGCAATTTTATCAGGATCAAAATGATATTTTTCAGCATTTGCCCTAATCCAGCGAATGGCTGCTTTAACATCATTTATATTGGCTGGAAATTTTGCTTCACCACTCATCCGATAATTAACGCTTACTACAGCATAACCTCTTTTAACACCTTCCAACATCGGTTTAACCTGTCCATCACGCTTATCCCCAAACATGAATGCCCCACCATGAACAGAGACTATTACAGGCACTTTATCAGTGGCTCCTTCAGGTAGATAAACATCGAGTTTCTGGGCAGGCGAAAGTTTCGCATAAGAAATATTTAAATGCTTGTTTTTAATATAAGATACATCTGTCGATGGCGGTTTAAAACCCTTAGGCATACCACCCGGAGGAGGCCCCATAGGGTGATCTCCAGGCCCACCAAAGTCCTGAGCATGCAAAACAGAGCAATTTAAAATTACTAATCCTAATAGGATTTTAAAAAAATCACGTTTCATATTCATTTTTTAAGGATAAATTAAAAGATTTATAAAAAATCTGGAAGAAATTTTTTTGGATCAACTTCCATAAATTCAGAACGTTTAAATTTTTGCTTTAAGTTATACGGAACTGTACAGTCAAAAACAGTTTTACAACTTATTCCATTGTAGCTGTTCTTCGGATTATATTCCGGCGATTGTGAGGGGTCGAGCGGGTGACACCGAACCCCGGGAATAAAAACTGTATCTAAGTCTCCCTGAAAACGAGTATTCATGGCCCATAAAACATCATTCATATCAAAAGGATCGACATCTTCATCTACCAAAATAATGTGTTTTAGTTCCGGGAAAGCAGTGAAAGCAATTATAGCTGCCTGTCTCTGTCTTCCTTCATCGCTCGGTTCACTTTTTTTGAACTGAATGATGGCCATATACTTTCCTCCGCCCGAGGAAGTCATATATACATTTTGCAGTCGACCCGGTATGGAGCGCTCAACCATATCAATAATGCTTGCTTCAGTCGGGATTCCCGTCATGCTGACATGCTCCTCGCTGGGACCAATACAGGTTTGCATAATTGGATTTTTACGGTGCGTAACAGCTTTTACTTTAATAACCGGGCAATCCGGACAAGCTTCACCGGTATAGCCGGGAAACTCGGGCATGGAAAAGCCAGTCAGCGAATTCTTGTCTTCTCTTACTGTCAGACCTGGCAGTATCTCTCCTTCAATCACATATTCGGCATTGGCAATAGCCTTCTCGTTTATACTTACACATTGGACCAATTCAACCGCCCTGTTTCGTAGGGCTCCGGCAATTGACAGCTCATTAAACCCTAAGGGGGTAGTTGGGGGTTCAAAGCAAGTTGCAATTTCGATGGCCGGATCAACGCCTATACTAATAGAAATGGGCAACGGAATACCTAGTTCGTTGGCTCTTTTAGCCATTGCCCCAATGTGCCGAATCCCAGGCGTAAAAAAAACAGATAACTCATCTTTACCCTGTATACAAAGCCGGTGAATAGTAATATCAGATTCCCCGGTATCGGGATGTGACGCATAGCACATTCCCAACGTTATATACGGGCCTGCATCCATCGGTGTGTTGGTCGGAGCGGGAACCAGCTTATACAAATCAAAACCTTTGTCCGTTGCCAAATGTACGACCTCCTGGCATTGCGCTTTTTCTCTGGGTACTTCAATCGGTTGAATTGGTTTATTAACTGATTCCCTGAGTGCAAAGCCAAGCTTTTCAGGCCGAATGCCCAGCAACTTTCCTACCCGTTGGCGGCTCGACAGAAGACCGATAAGGATTTCAGCATCAGGATGTCCTTTGATATTCTTGAAAAGTAAAGCCGGACCTGTTTTTGTGGGCCTCATTACTGTACCTCCAGCACCAACATATCGGTAAACACCAGCAAGTTCTGCATGTGGATCAACTTCAATTTCAGTCTCTAGGAGTTCATTGGGTTGAGTTCTTAAAAATCTTAGAGATGAACGTAAATCGTTAGTATACATGTAAATAGCTTTCTGATATGTGATTTTATGTGCTTAACTTTTGCACTAAATTAATTCGTTAAACGCTCCCGGAAGACAAATCCTTCAAAGAACTCAGGCATTAGTTAGAACTTAATTTGTGCTGTGAAATTGAACGTTAATGGTCGAAGATAATTACCCGTCATCGGAATTCCACCACTGGTAGCGGCCAATGCGTTGACTTGCGATTTTGTCATAAATTCTGAACCTCCTACACTTCCATTTAATCCAAGTTGATTGAAGATGTTTTCCACGTTACAACCTAAACTTAAAACCTTATTTAAATGCCAGTCAACACCTCCGAATGTTTCCCAATGAGGTTGAAAAATAATAGAGTTCATAATACTTCCATTGGTTTCACTATAATAACGGAAAGATGCCCAAATACGCATTTTTGCTTTATCTATCCTGTAACTTGGATCCAATTCTAAGGTCCAGTTGGGAACGCCTACTACTGTATTCCCACTATAAGAAAATACTTTGGTATTTCCTGCTCCTAAAGGATTATTTGCAGAGCCGCCAAATGTATTGTCATTTAACGTAACATTAAAATTTTCATATTTAGGGCTCATGTATTGAACTAAAGCATGCAAATCCATTCCTTTTATCCCCGGATGCAACAACATGTCCACCGTGCCGCCTAAAGTTCTGATCCCGTATTGTTCCAATATATTTGCTGAAGCGCCATTGTAAGAAGTACTTACGCTTTGCAGTATTTGAGGTTTATTAATAGCGGTAACTACAGCAACAAGTTCCACAATAGGACTATTATAGAATACGCCTATACGGCCAAAGTCCACTTGTTGAGGTTTTACTTGTTTCGCGGTTGGTTGCTGTGAAGCGCTCGCCCCAAATACACTCATATTACTTCCTGTTGAGGCATAAGAAAACTCCCCTAACAGACCGAAGTTTTTAGTTAAATTGTAATTCACATGAAAAGCTAATGCAGGTAATGTATATTGGTGATTGAAGGGCTTTAGGGTTGCAGATACATGATTACCCTGCATATCTATAGCTGATTGACCTAAATAAGATCCCGGATCCAAATTATAGGGGAGACAATTTCCTCCAATATTTACATAATCTAAACGAATACCTCCGTCAATTTTCAAATTGGGAAGCGCCTGCCATGTATCTTGAATATAGGCGGCTACTCTGTTTTCATGCCCCTTGAAATAACTGCCAGCCACATTATACAAATAAAATGCATTGTACGCCATCGGATTGATATTTGTTACATCTACAGGACTTCCTCCTGAGGCCATTTGGGTATATAACAGTTTCTGATTCTGATCAATTGATGTGTTATAAAAGGAAGAACTAATTTCATGCTCTTCATTATGGAAAATATTTTCAATTCCGATCAACCATTTGTTTTTATTCTGTTCTTTACTTAATTCAGCTCTCAACATAACATCATTGATGGAAGCGTGTTGCAAAATGCTTAACCACTGTTCATTATATCTTCCGGTATAAGGCGTACCAGTATTATCTGAATAATATTTGGTCATACTTGGTGCATTATTAAGATCAGAAGTTTGTGTGCAAATTTGCAATGGTACGCTGGCGCTTGGCACATAATTATCACGCCCACTTACTTTTAGTTTCAAATCATTTTTAAAATTATAATGAAGTAACAGCTGTATATTATGGGAATAATTTTCTGCAACATTTTGCATGGTCGTATTTACAACCTCACCAGTTTTAACGTCTTTGTAGCTTAAAGTTCCCAATGGATTCCCGAAAAATCCGTTACCCCACGACATATTATCAATATGTGATAAACCCTTTCCACTTCCGTTATAAAGGAAAGGTGATATAGATGTTACAGGGAATAGATCATCTGTATAGGCATACCGATAGGTTAATGAAACATCCCCTTTATTGTGGGCAAATAGTTTAGTCAAACTGGCACGGTACATTTGTAAGCGATTATTCATACTATTATACGGAATTTTAAAATACCCAGGATCAAAATTTTGATAAGTACTGATGGCATAATACCAGCCTTTATCGATTGGGGATGACAGTGAAAAATCAAATTGCTGTTTGCCATAAGCATTTGAGCGGTAGTTCAATATTCCCGAAAAATCTTTAGGTGCACATGGAGGACCTGGATTGGCAGGATCAAAAGCCGGTGTAATCCCATTTTGTAAAAAAGAATTAGTGCCATATCCTACACGGCCATAAGCAAGTAATGTTTCCGTTAAACTCATAAGGTAAACATTCGCATAGGCCCCATCTCCTGGTCGCCAAACTGATTGTGGCCCCTGTGGCATATTAGCATAAACTACCGGAATGTCATTTTCTGCAACCAAAAAATCGCCAGGGTCGGTAACAGGCAGACCTATCATGATTTGACGAGGCGCCTGGAATGTACTTGCATTGAGTAATTCATGCCTGTTGGCTTCTTCATTCATTTTCCCCTTAATTTTCGCAGAGTCTTTGGGGTTGATCACTGTTTTCATATTCTGCACAAATTGGTCAGAACTTTTAATATCCTGGGCATTCAATGTAAAGATTGCCCCAAATAATAGACAAATTAGAACTAATTTTTTAGACATAATGTTAAAATTTAAATTTTTGTTGTTTTTAGTTATTCTGATTTTTTTACCGTATTTAAAGTGAAGTCATTCGTAAATTCAATCATATATCATCTCTATTCTTTCAAAACATTGTCAAGAAAATTAAATGCTTTTGTAAAATTTTCAGCAGTAAAGAAGGAGGGATCTGCATGTATTGAACCTTGAAGTATTTCAAAACTGACTTTATTGGCACCAATTTGTGCTTTCAACGCATTAGCCAGATCGATGGACTGCACAGTCGGAATATTTTGGTCGATATTACCATGTTCGATGAAAAAATAGGGGGCTGTTTTAGTATCCATAGACCCGATATAGGTTTTGGGATTTGCTTTCTCCGTAAACATTACATCTTTTTTTACATTTTGACCTATATAAAGGCTTTCAGGAGAAGTATCGCTCAAAACAGAACCAAAAGGGGTATGAATTCCAGAAGCCTGAAACTGCTCATCAAACTTTGTAAAGTCACAGGGGCCAAACCAGTCTACTACCGCTTGTACAGCTGAACTGAATTCTAAATTTTCTGTAACATCGCCATTCAAATTTTTTACATTACCTGTTGTTCCCAACATGGCTGCCAAATTACCGCCGGCACTATTGCCCCATGCTACAATTTTATCGGCATTAAAATTGTACTTTTGGGCATTTGCCTTTACAAATCGGACCGCGGCTTTCACATCATTAACGGCCCTTGGAAAACGGGCTTCCCCCGACATTCTGTAATTGACACTCACTACAGCATATCCATGACCAACACCTGCATTAATAATTGCAATGTCATAAGGAGTCCTGGAATCTCCCATCATAAAAGCACCGCCATGTATGTCTATAATTACCGGGAACGGCCCCTGACCGTCATTGGGCAGGTAAATATCTGCTTTTTGAGTTTTGGATAGTGTACTATAAGGAACTTCCAGATATTTAGTCCTAATGTGCGAAGTTGTAGCAGGGCCAGCCAACACCGGTATCTCATTTTTGGGAAGTTTATGACCTTTAGGTGGCACTAAGGAAAAAATGCCAGAACCAAGGGATGTTACGGGTTCTAATTGTGGAATGATATTCCTTTGCTGGCCTTTTGAAACAAAAGAAAATATCAAAATAGCTATCATTATAATTACTATGTTTTTTTTCATATCAACCAATAAATTATATATGATTACTTGCTCACTCCTAATTACTTTAGATTTAAGACTGCATCTAAGAATTTAAATGCTTTTGTAAAATTCTCAGGAGTAAAGAATGCGGGGTCTCCATGTCTGGCACCGTTAAGTATTTCAATACTGACTTTGTCCGCACCAATTTGTGCCTTTAAGGTATTGGCCAGATTTTTAGACTGTACCGTAGGGATATTCTGATCGGCGCTACCATGTTCAATAAAAAAATAAGGAGCTGTTTTAGTATCCATTTTACCGATATATGTTTCAGGATTGGCCTTCCCGGCAAACGCCGGAACGTCATTAACACTTTTTCCTATATATAAACTTTCGGGCGAATCAGGACTAAATACAGAGCCAAAAGGAGTATGGATACCGGATGCTTTGAACTGGTCATCGTATTTTAAAAAATCGCAAGGGCCAAACCAATCGATCACGGCTTGTACAGATGAACTATACGCTAAATTTTCAGTATTGTCTCCATTCAGATTATCCACATTACCAGTTGTTCCTAACATTGCAGCAAGATTGCCACCAGCACTTCCGCCCCAGGCAACAATTTTATTAGGATTGAAATTATACTTTGCAGCATTTGCCCTTACGAAGCGAACGGCAGCTTTTACATCGTTAACAGCCCTCGGAAAACGAGCTTCTCCTGACAGTCTGTAATTGATACTGACAACAGCATAACCATGATTTTCACAAGCATTTATAATATCTCCTTCAAAATGTGTCCTTGAATTGCCTACCATAAATGCACCGCCATGTATATCAATAACTACAGGGAATGGCCCTTTACCTTCATTAGGCAGATAAATATCCAATGTTTGTGTTTTAGACACTGAACCATAAGAAATACCAAGATATTGCGTATTAATGGATGAAGTATTCGCGGTGTCCGGTCCCATGGCAGGCATCTTATCCATGGCAGGCATCTTATCCATGGCAGGCATGTGGCCTTTGGGGGGAGACATAGAAAAAATTCCTGAACCCTGTGAAACAATAGGTTCTAATTGAGGAACCGCAATGGTTGTTTGTGCATTGATTGCACATGAAATAGAAAGAAATAGTATTGATAAAATAGCGATGCCTGGCATCTTATTAATCAATAAGTTATATAGTTTTTGAGAGATGAATTCTGTGTTCTCAGCTGGTACTTGAATAATCTTGTAATCAACATTATTCCGTATGCCATATCCATTAAGCGCCATTAATAATTTCCCGTTCTTTTTCATGATTTTATTAGTATTTGTATTGCGAATTATCAAAAAAGTATTGGCAACAAAGATAAAGTTCGCAAAAACGGGGTAAAAGGTAAAATTCTTCCTTTTAATGGTATTTTTCTGCCAATGGAGTAAATATGTACTTATTTGCCCTGGCAATTCGTGAGTTATCTTAAGGATTTAAACGCTATGGGATGAGATCGTGTGTTACGTATAAAGATTTAAACTCAATGGGCGTTTGACCTGTGCTTTTCTTGAAGTATTTGATAAAATTGGTAGCTTCGTCAAAGCCCAGCTCAAACCCAATCTCTTTCACAGTTAATTGACTGTGAGTTAAAAACCTTTTGGCTTCCAATAAAACTCGCGCATCTATCATATCCTTTGGTAATTTACCTAAAACCTGTTTAGTTGCCTGACCTAATTTTTTCTCAGTAATTGATAATTGCGGGGCATATTTTACAACAGATTTATTATTCTTAAATTGATGCTCTAATAAATCAGTAAACATCATCACTACAGATACATACCCAGGGACAAAAGTTGTGGGCAGAGGATGCTTTGTCATTTTCTCTCTTTGTGCAATTAATAACAAATTTTGCACTAAATTTTTGAGAATGTAATGTTTATTGAATACGTCGGATTGGTTAATTTCCATTTGAAGACCATCGACAAGTAACTGAAACTTCTGATAGACTGATCGGTCCAGTTGAAGAACATTTCTATTGAAAAAATCATTAAACAATAAAGAATTCCGAATAAACTGCATGTCAAAATCAGTGATATTGAAAAACTCTTCTGTAAAAATCAATTCATAACCTTGATACTTTTCTAATGCATCAAATTGATGAACTTGTCCTTTCCCGACAAATAATAACGAATATGGTTGTAATGCGATGGATTGAAAATCGACCCTATGAACCGGATAACATTCTTCCAGAAGAAAAACATGATAAAAGTTGGTTCTATGTGGAGTAAATAAATGTGGTTTATTCTCTTTTAATAAAGAAGACGGCAATATCTGCAAATCTATTTCTAGTTTTGAGTCTTTACTAAAATGAAAATACGTTTTTATGTCATTAAGATCAATCATAAGTAATAGTCAGAATATAGGGTTTGATTTGTTGCAGGAATTATTCAGCTCATTCGATAAGCGTTCTTTGAGTTGTTCCCCTCAAAATAAAGCAACACATTTTTTATATTTCTGCTGTGGAGCTGAAGTTGTTTTGTGATCACTTCTTCATGCCCTTTTAACCGAATATTGATCCCTTTCGCAGGTAAATTATGAAGAAAATCTACTCCACTCACAGACAAGTCATCACTCCATCGCCCTATGGTTCTGCGACTTGTCATAAAAACTTCCGAAAGGTTCGGAATCCTTTGTTTTTGACGGATTAAAAGCAGGCAGTGTCTGAGTTTTCCGGGCCTGTTATGGAGGGCACTCTTGTAAAGCGCTCCAAGTGGTTCTATTTTCACTGTTTTGAGTGTTACATTTCTCATAATGAGACAAATATATAACTATTATTTAATATCGAGGAACAAGTTCAGCATAATATTATTCTTTTTTACTTATGTATTTAAAAGACTCCTCTCCTTGACGACTACTAATTGTTGATTTAATTCCGGATTGAATAAACTGAAGTCGGGATTATCTATGTTAAACTCCGCTCCCCAAAGGATCGGGGCAAACGAGGGAAATCTTCAGACTAATTCAACGACCTGTATTCAACAAGCGTATAACCCGTTTCATTTTTAAACATACGGCTAAAATGTTGTGGATGCTTAAACCCCAGTTCATAGGCAATCTCACTGATTGTTTTGCTGGTATCAAACATCCGCTCTTTGGCAATATCCATTAATCTCAACTGCAGATGTTCCTGTGCCGATTTTCCGGTCTCCTTTTTTATTAAGTCGCCAAAATAGTTTGGGGACAAATGTAATTGGTCCGCAAAATACTTTACAGTGGGTAGGCCAACAGTTTGGGGTATTTCAGACTGAAAATAGTTGTCGAGCAAGTTCTCGAATTTTACCAATATATCTTTATTTACATTTCCCCGGGTGATAAACTGACGGTCGTAAAAGCGCATACAATAGTTGAGAAGTAATTCTATATTGTTTGTAATTAGGGTTTTACTGTGCTTGTCGATCGACTGCTTTAGCTCGTAATCAATTTTATTCAGGCAATCAATCACAATTTGCCTCTCCTTTTCCGATAAGTGGAGCGCTTCATAAACCTTTTCT
>Ga0364880_10225_pt2 | contig 23650 bp, 21 predicted proteins | sample ExccelJu500001D3_5_FD_206927 | JGI IMG/M metagenome (GOLD analysis project Ga0364880, IMG submission 206927) | Enriched cells from Trout Bog Lake Hypolimnion, Wisconsin, USA - BchlTB.July30.5000.01.D3 | ecosystem: Environmental > Aquatic > Freshwater > Lake > Hypolimnion/Profundal zone | place... | reverse complement strand
GCCAATAAAGCATCAGTTGCGTCATTTTTTGGAAATGCAGCGATGCAATCCAAGGCTAGCTTAGCCTCACGCTGCGCAGCCGCTTGTGTGTAATCTAGAGCACCTGAATTTTGCACTGCCAATAAAATTTGCTCAAAAATATCTTCTGGTAAATCTTGGTTTTGTTCAATTGCTGCACGCACTAATAAACGTTCTTGCGCACTGCCATTCTCTAGAAGATAAATTAGTGGAAGTGTTGGCTTGCCTTCGCGTAAATCATCGCCGGCATTTTTGCCCATCTGTGCTGCGCTAGCTGTGTAATCGAGCAAGTCATCCATCAATTGAAATGCGGTACCAATATGACGACCAAAGGCAGCAGCCTGTTCTCTTTCAGTATCACTTGCTTTGGCCAAAATAGCGCCAAGCTCAGAGGAGGCTTCAAATAATTTTGCAGTCTTGTAGCGAATTACCTGCAGGTAACTCTCTTCATTCACTTCAGGATCGTGCATGTTGAGCAGTTGCAAAACTTCGCCTTCAGCGATCGTATTAGTAGCATCTGACAGGATTTGCATAATGCGTAAGTCATTTGGCGCCACCATCATCTGGAAGGCTCTGGAATAGAGGAAGTCGCCAACAAGGACGCTAGCAGCATTTCCAAAAGCAGCATTAGCGGTTTCTCTGCCCCTTCTGAGGGTGGATTCATCGACGACGTCATCATGGAGGAGGGTGGCTGTGTGTATAAATTCCACAACAGCTGCCATCTCTAGGGTGTGTGGAGTTTCTTTGCCATTTGCCAGGGCTTTAGCCACTAGCAGTAATAGCGCAGGTCTAACCCGTTTTCCGCCAGACTGGATGATATAACCGGAGATTTGGTCGATTAAGGCCACTTTTGAGGCTAGGCGAAGGCGAATAACCCCATCTAAAGCCTTGAAATCTAAGGCAATTGGGGCCAAAATTTGGCTTAATTCATTGGTTTTGACAGTGCTCGTCATGCAAGATATAATAATGGGCTTAGCTCATCCAGGGTGGATTAGCTTAAACGTAGAATTAATTTGAGGTTTCACACCATGTACGCGGTCATAAAAACCGGTGGCAAACAGTATAAAGTTGCTGCAGGCGAAAAATTGAAAATAGAACAGATACCAGCGGAAATCGGCAGCGAAATCACTCTTGACCAAGTCCTCGCCGTTGGCGAAGGCGCTTCACTCAAATTGGGTGATCCATTGGTTAATGGTGCCGCTGTGATGGCCACTGTCATCTCCCAGGGACGTCACGATAAAGTGACAATCTTTAAGATGCGCCGTCGCAAGCATTACCAAAAGCACCAAGGCCATCGTCAGAATTTCACTGAAATTTTGATCAACACGATTAAAGCCTAATAAGGCAACGGTACATAGCAGGAGAAAGATATGGCACAGAAAAAAGGCGGCGGCTCGACACGAAATGGCCGCGACTCAGAATCGAAACGCTTAGGCGTTAAAGTATTTGGCGGCGAGCAGATCAATGCTGGCAGCATCATCATTCGTCAACGCGGCACACGAGTTCATCCTGGTGCAAACGTTGGTATTGGTAAGGATCACACTTTGTTTGCCTTGATTGACGGACAAGTGGAATTCGGCGTTAAGGGTGCTTTGAAGAAGGCCCAGGTTTCAGTTCTTCCGCGTTCATAAGGCGCCTGACTGAGACACGTTTGATTCAGATTTATTCCGAATTTAACTCTTAGGAACAGGCCTCGCTAGTGCGAGGCCTTTTTTATTCATGAAATTTATAGACGAAGCACGTATTGAAGTCATAGCTGGCCAAGGTGGCGCCGGGAGTGCTTCCATGCGCCGCGAAAAGTTTATTGAGTTCGGTGGACCCGATGGTGGTGATGGTGGCAAAGGCGGTAGCGTTTGGGCTATAGCTGATCGCAACATCAATACTTTGGTGGACTATCGCTACGCTAAAACACACACAGCTAAAAATGGTGAGCCTGGTCGTGGCGCTGATTGTTATGGTCGCGCAGGCGATGATATTGAGTTGCGCATGCCAGTTGGTACCATCATTGCTGATTATGATACTGGTGAGCCAATCGCTGACTTAACGACTCACGGTGAGCGTCTTTGCTTGGCGCAGGGTGGCGTTGGTGGCTGGGGAAATATTCACTTTAAAAGCAGTACCAATCGCGCGCCACGCCAGAAGACCAACGGTAAAGATGGTGAACGCCGCAAGCTCAAACTCGAATTAAAAGTATTGGCTGACGTTGGTTTATTGGGAATGCCCAATGCAGGTAAGTCGACGTTGATTACCGCAGTCTCCAATGCCCGTCCAAAAATTGCCGACTACCCATTTACAACATTACATCCAAATTTGGGCGTAGTTCGAGTGGGTGCTGAGCGTAGCTTTGTCATTGCAGATATCCCTGGATTGATTGAAGGTGCTGCTGAAGGCGCTGGTTTGGGCCATCGCTTCTTGCGACATTTGCAACGTACGGGCGTGCTCTTACACTTGGTTGATATCGCGCCATTTGATGAAAACGTAGATCCTGTGGCAGATGCCGAGGCTATCGTGAACGAGTTGCGCAAGTATGACGAGGCATTGGTAGAGAAACCTCGTTGGTTGGTCCTCAACAAAGTCGATATGATTCCTGAAGAGGATCGTAAAAAAGTAGTGGCTGACTTTGTGAAGAAGTTTAAGTGGAAGGGCCCTGTATTTGAGATCTCCGCTTTGACTGGCTTAGGTTGCGACAAGCTTTGCTATTCCTTGCAGGATTATTTGGATTCTGTGCGTCGCGATCGTGATGATGCTGAAGAGCGCGCTGCAGATCCGCGATATCAAGATCACGCTGAAGATAAAGCCCCAGACTAAATGCTCATTTGATAAGCTCAATTGATATGACAGTGCAAAAAGCAAAACGAATTGTTGTCAAAGTAGGATCCAGCCTTGTTACCAATAACGGTGAGGGCTTAGATCATGCCGCCATTGCGATGTGGGCAGAACAAATGGCTGCGTTGTTAGCAAGCGGCCACGAGGTATTGATGGTGAGCTCAGGTGCAATTGCTGAGGGCATGCAGCGTCTAGGTTGGACGAAGCGTCCACAAGAGATCCATCAACTACAAGCTGCAGCTGCTGTTGGGCAAATGGGTTTAGTGCAGGTTTATGAGAGTTGTTTTGCGCGTTTTGATTTACGCAGTGCGCAAATCTTATTAACGAATGCTGACTTGGCACACCCCGAACGTAACGCAAATGCTAAGGCCACTCTAGAAACTTTGCTGAAGTTGGGCGTGGTTCCGATCATTAATGAAAATGACACAGTGGTTACCGATGAAATTAAGTTCGGTGATAACGATAATCTTGCAGCACTAGTTGCCAATCTGATTCATGCAGATTTGCTGGTGATCTTGACTGATCAAGGTGGCTTATTTACAGCAGACCCAAGACGGGATGCCAGCGCAACTTTATTAAGTGATGCTGTGGCTGGAGATCCTGCTTTAGAAAAAATGGCGGGTGGCGCTGGTAGCGAGCTCAGTAAAGGTGGCATGTTGACTAAGGTATTGGCTGCCAAAGTTGCAGCTCAAACAGGCGCTGCAACGGTGATCGCTTCTGGTCATGAGCCTAAGGTATTAACTCGCCTATTGTCTGGCGAGAAAATTGGAACTTATCTAAGTTCCAATTCAAACTAGAGATACATCTAACTCTAGTTACTGCACCCCAAATGAATTGGTAGGCTTGGTGCCACCAGTAAAACTATTTGGATTGAGCGCCTGAATAATGGCCTTGATGTTCTTTTCTTGTGAGGTGAAGTTACAGAAAGCGCCTTGCGCTAAAGCAGCCTGATAACGATTTGGCTGATGGTCCTTAATATCTTTCCAGGAGCCCAAGGAATTTTCTTTCCAGACTGCCCCTTCGAAGTTGCCATAGAGACGCCACTGAAATGAGTCGCATCGAATCCCCTCATATTGCGACTGCTGACCACCGCTAGGGTTTGTTAGAACAACAATATAGCGGGTTACGCCATCGGCCCCAATCAGAATAGAGTCGGTATCAACCGCAAATTTAAAAATGGTTTGCTGGGATACATAAAAGGGAACGAGGGTAGCTTGGTTGGGTGGGTTAAGTGGCATTGCCGTAGCACCCTCTTTAAACACCATGGGTGCAAAAGGATCTAAACCGCTTTCCATGGGGTCGCCTGCGCAAGCAATTAAGCCAAGACTCATTATTGCGCTGCAAATGTAGATTGAAGTGCGGCGTAATGTAAGGGTCATTTGGGTTTATCCGTAGGGTTGGGACTTTGTGAATGCTCTTCGCTGCCAGAATAAAGAGATTGAAAGATTTCAAGCGGGGATCCCCAAGCGAGCTGTTGCATTCTCATGCCTCGGGAGAGGTAGCGAGCTAATTCAGAAAGGGCTAACTGGTAAACCTCACGCTTGAAGTCAATCACTGCATCAAGCTTGATCCAGAAGGGAACCCAGCGCCAGGCATCAAATTCAGGGTGCTCAGAGACGCGTAGGTCAATATCGCTATCTAGGCCGACTAAACGCAAGAGAAACCAAATTTGCTTTTGACCGCGGTAGGCGGCTCGGTGAATGCGTGTGGCATGTTGGCGGCGTAGATATTCCTCAGGGACGTCATAACGAAGCCAATCCCTAGTTCGCCCAACAATTTGGACGTGTTCTGGCAATAAACCCACTTCCTCATGCAATTCGCGGTACATGGCCTGCTCAGGGCTTTCACCATGTTGAATCCCGCCTTGCGGGAACTGCCACGAATGCTGCCCAACGCGTTTTCCCCAGAAAACCTCGTTACGGCTATTGAGGAGGACAATGCCAACATTGGCTCTATACCCTTCACGGTCAAGCATGATCGTGCCTCAAATCCTTTAAAATCAATGATTTGATTATATCCATTCATGAAAGCATCACAGTCATTTCTCGCCACGCTAAAAGAAGCCCCCTCTGACGCTGAGGTGGTTTCGCACAAACTCATGGTGCGTGCAGGCCTCATTCGCAAGCTCAGTGCTGGCGTTTATAACTATTTGCCATTGGGTTTAAGGTCCATTCGCAAAGTGGAAAATATCATCCGCGAAGAAATGAATCGAGCAGGCGCTATTGAATTGTTGATGCCAATGATTCAGCCTGCTGAGTTATGGCAAGAGACTGGCCGTTGGGAAAAAATGGGGCCAGAGTTGCTACGCATTAAAGATCGACATGATCGCGATTTTCTAATTCAGCCAACTTCGGAAGAAGTAATTACCGATTTGGCGCGTAATGAAATCAAAAGCTACAAACAACTCCCAATTAATTTTTATCAAATTCAAACTAAGTTTCGCGATGAGCGTCGCCCACGTTTTGGGATCATGCGTGGTCGTGAGTTCAGTATGAAGGATGCATATTCATTTGATCGCGATGCTGAGGGATTAAAAAAATCCTATCAAATCATGTTTGACGCATATACCCGTATCTTTAAACGTATGGGCCTTAAGTTCCGCGCCGTGACTGCTGATAATGGCGCCATTGGTGGGTCAGGCAGTCAAGAGTTTCATGTCATTGCCGATACTGGTGAAGATGCGATTGTGTATTGCCCAAGCTCTGATTACGCCGCAAATTTAGAGGCTGCAGAATCCATTGCTTTGATTGAAGTGCGTGCTGCCGCAACCCAAGCGATGCAAAAAGTTCCTACTCCAGAAAAAACCAATTGCGCTGACGTGGCAAAGTTTTTGAACTTGCCGCTCGAGAAAACGGTCAAATCACTTTTGTTTGCCGCTGATCAAGAGAATGGCCCCGCTAAATTATTTATGCTGTTGGTTCGTGGCGATCATGAGCTCAATGAGGTGAAGGCTAGCAAGATACCCGGCATGGCTGAGTCACGTTTTGCTACAGAAGCAGAAATTAAGCAGGCCTGCAATGCACCTGCTGGCTATTTGGGTCCGGTAGGCGTGAGTGCTGCAGTTACAGTCGTGGCCGATCGTACCGTTGCCAATATGTCGGATTTTATTTGCGGCGCTAATGATGCAGGTCATCACTTGGTTGGCGTGAACTGGGCGCGTGATCTACTAGAGCCACTCGTTTTAGATATTCGCAATGCAGTGGTTGGTGATCCCTCGCCGGATGGCAAAGGCGCAGTGGATATTTGTCGAGGCATCGAGGTGGGTCATGTATTCCAATTGGGTACACGCTACTCGGAGGCGATGGGTTGTACTTATCTAGATCAACAAGGTAAGGCGCAGCCGATGGTGATGGGTTGTTACGGCATTGGCGTTACGCGCTTACTTGGTGCAGCAATTGAGCAAGGTCATGATGAACGCGGCATTATTTGGCCGATTTCTATGGCGCCATTTGAGGTAGTCATTTGCCCTATGAATTACGACAGATCTGAAGGGGTTAAAGTCGCCGCAGATCAATTGCATGATGAACTCATGTCTGCTGGTATTGATGTCATCCTAGATGATCGTGGTGAACGTCCAGGGGCAATGTTTGCAGATTGGGAATTGATTGGTGCGCCATTCCGCATTGTGATCGGCGATCGTGGGCTTGCTGATGCTCAAGTGGAATTTAAAGGCCGCACGGATGCTGAGTCCCAAAATATTCCACTAACTGAGATTAAAGAAAAAGTCATTGCAGCTGTGCAAGCAGCTAAACAATTCATTTCTTAAGCTTATAACTGTTTATTTTTTAAAGAGTCCGCCAATACCTTTGGCGGCTCCTTTTGCAGCCATGGTTGCCATGGTACGCGCCATCTTGCCACCCTTGAATTGCTTCATCATGGTTTGCATTTGATCGAACTGTGCAAGCAGGCGATTGACTTCTTGAACTTCAACGCCTGCCCCGGCTGCAATGCGGCGCTTACGAGTCGCTTTAAGTAATTCAGGTTTGGCACGCTCTTTTGGCGTCATGCTATCAATGATGCCGCGCATGCGCTTGGTTTGTTTATCGGCCGCACTCATATTTGTTTTGGATGCCGCTTGCGCCATGTGACTTGGTAATTTATCCATTAGACTGGCCATGCCACCCATTTGCTGCATCTGTGCGAGTTGATCTCTGAAATCACCAAGATCAAAGCCGCCTTTAGAAATCTTGCTTGCTAACTTTTCTGCTTTAGCAACGTCAACGTTTTGCTGTGCTTGTTCAACTAAGGCAAGAATGTCGCCCATACCCAAAATGCGGCTGGCCATACGTTCGGCATCGAAGGCTTCCAGGCCATCCATTTTTTCAGCCACGCCAATGAACTTCAGTGGCACACCAGTAACTTGACGAACAGATAGGGCAGCACCACCACGAGAATCACCATCAAGCTTAGTTAGGATGACACCCGTTAGCGGGAGTGCCTCATGGAAAGCTTTGGCAGTATTAACAGCATCTTGGCCTAACATCGCATCAACCACGAAGAGTGTTTCAATCGGGTTAAGGGTGGCGTGCAAGGCTTTAATCTCTTGCATGAGCGCTTCATCAATACCCAATCGACCGGCGGTATCCACCAGCAAGACATCAAAGTAATGACGACGCGCCCAGTCCAGAGCAGCAATGGCAATATCGTTTGGCTTTTGATCTACGCTGCTGGGGAAGAACTCGGCACCCACTTGCTTGGTCACAGTTTCTAATTGCTCGATCGCAGCAGGGCGATAAACGTCGCAAGAAACAGTCAGAACCTTCTTTTTCTTCTTTTCTTGCAGATACTTAGCAAGCTTCCCAACGGAAGTGGTTTTACCGGCACCTTGTAATCCGGCCATCAGAATCACGGCGGGTGGTTGGGTGGCTAAATTGAGTTCGCCGTTTTGATTGGTGTCACCCATCATGACTTTGGCAAGCTCGCGCTGTACTACCCCGACCAAGGCTTGCCCAGGGCTCAGGCTACCAACCACCTCTTCCCCAAGGGCTTTAAATTTAATTTGCTCTAGCAAGGACTTTACGACTGGCAGGGCTACGTCAGCCTCCAACAAGGCCAGGCGGATCTCCCGCAGCATGTCAGTAGTGTTGCTTTCGGTGAGGCGCGCTTGTCCCCGCATTGTTTTAACAACGCGTGATAAACGATCGGTGAGGTTTTCTAGCATTTATCGATTAGACTTTCCAGATGGATATTTTAGGTTACTCAAGTTACGGATGTCTCCCATCTGCGCTTTATTTGATTCTTTTGCTTGTTTTGAGCTTTAGATCAAAGGCTGCAGCGGATTCTCCTCTGTTTTCTGGTCTGGTGCAGGCTGCAATTTTTGTGATTTTGTTGATTCATGGAATTGAACTGCATGATTCTGTATTCACCCCAGAAGGTTTTGTATTTGGCTTTGCCCAGGATTTATCTTTAATTGCTTGGGTGGGTTTAGCTTTTTATTGGTTCCGGTCTTGGTTCACGCCTATTGCTAGTTTGCGTTGGATGGCAATCTTATTTGCCATGATTTATGCATTCCTGCCGTCGATTTTTCCGGGGACCTTAATTTCGCCGCGTGCAGTCTCGGACCCTTGGTTTAAGGGGCACTTCATTGTGGCGACGATTTCAGTCGGCCTTCTCAGCTTGGCGGCAATGCACGCCATGTTGATGAGCGTGCAAGATCGTGCCTTGCATCGTGAGCTAGCCGTTTCCCCTAATAGTCGTGTGGGCCATTGGCTTGAAGACCTTCCACCCTTGATGATGATGGAAGGCTTGCTCTTCAACCTGCTATATGTAGGTTTTGCTCTCCTGAGCTTAACCGTCTTCTCAGGCCTACTTTTTTCCCAGACCTTATTTGGAAAACCTTTGGTTTTTGACCACAAGACTATCTTTGCACTTGTCTCTTGGTTTTTATTTGGTGGGCTGATAATGGCGCGCTGGAGAGTCGGCCTACGCGGAAGGGCGGCAGTACGTTGGGTCCTGAGTGCATATACTGCTTTGCTGCTAGCCTATATCGGCAGTCGTTTTGTAATGGAAGTCATTCTCCAGAGAGCGTGATGCTTTGATCAAGTGGTTACTCCTATTTGTGGGCGCAAGCCTTTTTTATCTGTGGCTTAAAGGTAAAAAACAGGCCGAGCTTCGTGCCACTGAAAACCTCAAAACGGGTGCCCAAAAAAAAGCTGAGACCCTAAAGCCTCAAGCGATGGTTCAGTGCCAATGTTGCAAAGTTCATCTTCCGCAGGCAGATGCAATTGCTCTAGAGGATCGTTTTTATTGCTCTGGAGACCATCTCAATGCCTTGGATTCCGAAGGCTGGCTTGGTTATGCTGCTTGGCGCCCTTCTCCTAATCATGACCTAAGGCCAGAAGCCTGTGTACCTGACTTAGCAGTGATTCATCACATCAGCCTGCCGCCTGGAGAGTTCAAGAATCGATCTTCCACTCAGTTCATTGTGGATTTTTTCCAAAATAGACTCAATGCCTCTTTGCATCCTTACTTTGAAGAGATTGCTAACCAAAAAGTATCTAGCCATTTCTTGATTTCTCGAGCTGGAGAAGTTTTTCAGTTCGTTTCCACCAAGAGTAAGGCTTGGCATGCTGGCGTTTCTTCATTTTTAGGTAGGGAGAGATGCAACGATTTTTCGATTGGCATCGAATTAGAAGGAGATGGGGAGACTGCGTTTGAAGAAGTGCAATACAGTGCACTTTCAAGATTAGTGGCAGATTTACAACTGACTTTTCCAGATCTCCAATTTGCTGGGCATAGCGACATCGCCCCAGAACGTAAAACTGACCCTGGAGTCCAATTTGACTGGAAAAAAATGCAGTTGAAGGCTGGTATTTCAGATGAAAAATTTCCCTACGGCTTACATTCTCGCTAGGGTTCATTTTTAGTATGTGAGCACACGCTCACTTTTATACCCTTTATCTAAAAAGGGCTCGAAATTTAGCACCAAGATGGCACTAAATTCAGCATAAAACTTAGTAAAAATACTTATAAGAATTTATTAAAAAAGTATTACTAAAGTAGGAATAATTCCCTATACTTAGTACCAAATGCACTTCAAAACACTAGATGTAGTGTTTGAATACAGCAGTACCCCATTGTTTTTTAACGATTTTTTTGACCAAATAACTATATATATAAGCAGGAGCTACATGACATACGCCAATCCACAAACAGCAGGCCAACCGGCTGGAACGAATAATCCCGGTTTGAACCCTGCTGGGCCATTGAGCCAAACCCCCTCGGCAGGATTTGTTGCCGGAGGTGTTGGAGGCAGCCAGGCAACCCAGTTGTCCGATTACAAAATTATTCGCCGTAACGGTTCTGTCGTAGCTTTCGAGCCATCGAAAATTGCTATTGCCGTAACGAAAGCATTTTTAGCGGTAAATGGTGGTCAGGGCGCCGCCTCTGCCCGTGTGCGTGAGCAAGTCGAACAATTAACCCATGCAGTTGTCCGCGCTTTATTGCGTAGCCGACCAAATGGTGGCACTTTCCATATTGAAGATATCCAAGATCAAGTCGAATTGGCCTTGATGCGTAGTGGTGAGCACAACGTAGCCCGTGCTTACGTTCTTTATCGCGAAAAGCGCAATCAAGAGCGCGCTGCTCAGCAAGAAGTCACACAAGATGCTCAAGCTGCGAACCAAGCTGGCGAGTCCGGCATCAAGGTGACGGATAACGGCGTTGAGAAGTGGCTTGATATGGCTGCTTTGCGTACCATTATTGAGGCGGCGTGCGAAGGTTTGGGCAACCAAATTGATGCAACTCCAATCATCACTGAGACGATTAAGAATTTGTACGACGGTGTACCAATCGCGCAGGTTTATGACTCAGCTATTTTGGCTTCACGCACTTTGATCGAAAACGATCCGGCTTATAGCCAAGTAACTGCTCGCATTTTGATGCACGTGATTCGTAAAGAGATTTTGGGTCACGAAGTATTGCAGGGCGATATGCAGGCGGAGTATGGCACTTATTTTGCGAAATACATTAACGAAGGTATTGCTGCAGAGTTGCTAGATCCACGTATGCGCGAGTTTGACCTGCCAAGATTGGCTGCGGCATTGAATGCTAGCCGCGACTTGCAGTTCAACTACCTCGGTTTGCAAACTTTGTATGACCGTTATTTCTTGCACATTGAAGAGCGTCGTATTGAAATGCCACAGGCTTTCTTTATGCGCGTCGCGATGGGCTTGTCTTTGAATGAGTTAGATCGTGAACGCCGTGCGATTGAGTTTTATGAAATTCTATCTACATTTGATTTCATGTCCAGTACGCCTACTTTGTTCAACTCAGCAACTACTCGTCCACAACTCTCAAGCTGCTACTTGACTACTGTTGATGACGATCTTGATGGCATCTACGAAGCATTGAAAGAGAATGCATTGCTGTCTAAGTTTGCCGGCGGTTTAGGCAATGACTGGACAAACGTTCGCGCCTTGGGAAGTCATATCAAAGGCACTAACGGCAAGTCACAAGGTGTTGTGCCGTTCTTGAAGGTGGTGAATGACACAGCAGTTGCGGTGAACCAGGGCGGTAAGCGTAAAGGTGCTGTTTGTGCTTATTTAGAAACATGGCATTTAGATATTGAAGAGTTCTTGGAGTTGCGTAAGAACACTGGTGATGATCGTCGCCGTACGCATGACATGAATACCTCCAACTGGATTCCTGACCTGTTCATGAAGCGCGTGATGGAGAATGGCGATTGGACTTTGTTCTCGCCATCCAACACGCCTGATTTGCATGACAAATACGGTAAAGCATTTGAAGAGGCTTACGTTGCTTATGAGCAAAAAGCTGATCGTGGTGAATTGAAGCCTTTCCGCAGAATTCCAGCGCAACAATTGTGGCGCAAGATGTTGGGAATGCTGTTTGAAACTGGTCATCCATGGATTACTTTCAAAGATCCTTGCAACATTCGTAGCCCACAGCAGCATATTGGCGTTGTTCACTCATCTAACTTATGTACTGAGATCACCCTCAATACCAACGAGAGCGAAATTGCCGTATGTAACTTGGGTTCTGTGAACTTAACTGCTCACATGACTACCGATGCTTCAGGCAAGATGATTTTGGATCACGAGAAGCTCCAAAAAACCATTCGCACTGCAATGCGCATGTTGGATAACGTGATTGATATTAATTACTACGCAGTAGCGAAGGCGCGTAATTCAAACTTGAAGCACCGCCCAGTCGGTATGGGCATCATGGGCTTCCAGGATTGCTTGCATATGCAACGGATTCCTTATGCAAGTGATGAGGCTGTGAAGTTTGCCGATTCTTCCATGGAAGCAGTGTGTTACTACGCTTATCAAGCGTCTAACGAATTGGCTGAAGAGCGTGGCGTGTACAGCACTTATAAGGGTTCATTGTGGGATCGTGGCATCCTGCCGCAGGATTCGGTTGCTTTGCTAGCGCAAGAGCGCGGTGGTTATCTTGAGGTGGATAGCTCTTCCACCATGAATTGGGATGGTTTGCGGGCGCGTATTAAGCAACACGGTATGCGCAACTCCAATTGCGTCGCCATTGCGCCAACTGCAACGATTTCTAACATTATTGGTGTATCTGCTTGTATCGAGCCTACATTCCAGAACTTGTTTGTGAAATCCAACCTTTCTGGTGAGTTCACAGTAGTAAACGAGTACTTGGTGCGTGATCTGAAGGATCGCGGCCTCTGGGATGAAGTCATGATTGCCGACTTGAAGTACTTTGATGGCACTTTATCCAAAATCGATCGTATTCCACAAGATTTACGCGATTTGTATGCAACTGCATTTGAAGTTGAGCCAAGTTGGCTAGTTGAGGCCGCTTCACGTCGTCAGAAGTGGATTGACCAAGCGCAGTCACTGAACATCTACATGGGTGGTGCCTCTGGCAAGAAATTAGATGACACCTATAAGTTGGCGTGGTTACGTGGCTTAAAGACAACTTATTATCTCCGCACCATGGCTGCAACACACGTTGAGAAATCAACAGTTGCTAGTGGTCAGTTGAATTCAGTTTCCAGTGGTGGCGGTGTCAATGGAACAGATGCAGCGGCAGCTCAAGAGGCAGATGGCCCAGTTTGCACAATGCGTCCAGGTGATGCTGGATTTGAAGAATGTGAAGCATGTCAGTAAGCCATTTGCTTACTGATTTGAAATAGAAGAATTAGGAGAAAGTTATGTTGAATTGGGAAGAGGAAGTTGCTCCAGCGTTAGCGAAAGCTGGGCTTGCACCGCAACCGGTAGCAGCGGAGCCACAACGTCCACAGCCAGACCAAGTTGCAATGGCGCCCCAAGTTGCTGCACCTGCAGCATTGGAGGCTGCGTCACTGTCAGGTGGTGTTGCACATCGCGTGAATGCTGCTGATAAGCGCGTGATTAATGCCAAGACAGACGTTAATCAACTGGTTCCATTTAAATATAAGTGGGCTTGGGAAAAATATTTAGCTGGTTGTGCAAACCATTGGATGCCACAAGAGATCAATATGAATCGCGATATCGCGCTTTGGAAAGATCCAAATGGTTTAACGGAAGATGAACGCCGGATTATTAAGCGTAATCTCGGTTTCTTCACTACAGCAGATTCTTTGGCTGCAAACAATATTGTTTTGGGTACTTATCGCCACATTACCGCCCCAGAATGCCGCCAATACCTATTGCGTCAGGCTTTTGAGGAGGCGATTCATACTCATGCCTATCAATATATTGTGGAATCTTTGGGTTTAGACCAGAGCGAAATCTTCAATGCGTATCACGAGATTGATTCAATTCGCGCTAAAGATGAGTTCTTAATTCCGTATATTGACGTGCTGACCAATCCAAATTTCAAGACTGGCACATTAGAAACGGATCAAACATTACTGCGTTCACTCATTGTTTTTGCCTGCGTAATGGAAGGATTATTCTTTTATGTTGGTTTTACGCAAATACTTGCAATGGGTCGTCAAAACAAAATGACGGGTGCCGCTGAGCAGTATCAATACATCCTTCGTGATGAGTCAATGCACTGCAATTTTGGTATCGATTTGATTAATCAAATTAAGCTGGAGAACCCGCAGTTATGGACTTCCGCGTTCAAAGATGAGATCAAAGCGATCTTCGAAAAAGCAGTCGAATTAGAGTACCGTTATGCCGAAGATACGATGCCTCGTGGAGTGCTCGGATTGAACGCTCCGATGTTCAAAGGCTACCTAAGATACATCTGTAATCGCAGATGTTTGCAAATAGGACTTGACGCCATGTTCCCAAATGAAGAGAATCCATTCCCATGGATGTCAGAAATGATTGATCTGAAAAAAGAACGAAACTTTTTTGAGACACGCGTTATTGAGTATCAAACTGGTGGTGCGCTAAGTTGGGAGTAGTACAGTAATCAAAAGCGCATCGCCGGCTTAATAGGAGATTAGACGGTTGGATAGTTTTAAAGGTCAGCAAAACCAGGCGCAAATCCGAAAACCCTTGCTCAAGGGTTTCTGGACTACTCTCTCTATTTTTTCCAGCAAATTCAAAAAGCCGTTGTCCTTTGGGGCCACGGCTTTTTTTCCAAGATTCATTAGCGTGCAGCACTTAGCATCAAGCCGCGCGCCGATGAATGGCTCGCTCGTCTACTCCAATATGCCGCAAGGCAAGGCGGAAATGAATGGTCGGGTCTTCTTAATCGGTAGTTTGTACTAATCTTCACGTGAAGGAGCATTACTATGGCAATCGCCAAAAAGAAACCTGCTGCAAAGAAACCAGCTGCTAAAAAAGCTGCTGCTAAAAAGCCAGCTGCTAAAAAAGTAGCTAAGAAGCGTCCTGCTGCTAAAAAAGTAGCTAAGAAGCGTCCTGCTGCTAAAAAAGCTGCTGCTAAAAAGCCAGCTGCTAAAAAAGTAGCTAAGAAGCGTCCTGCTGCTAAAAAAGCTGCTGCTAAAAAGCCAGCTGCTAAAAAAGTAGCTAAAAAGAAGCCAGCTGCTAAAAAAGTAGCAAAAAAGCGCGTAGCAAAAAAAAAGTAAGTAAGCCTGCTGCGAAGAAAGCGGGCAAAGCTGTAAAAAAGCCCGTGGCTAAGAAAGCCGCTACTTCAACTACGTTGAATCCAGCTGCTGCCTGGCCCTTCCCAACTGGCACACGTCCTTAAGTTTCGACTTATAGACGGGTGAAGTTTAAAGGGGTCTCTCACGAGACCCCTTTTCTATTGCTGGTTGCAGATTGAGTTAGCTTAGGTGGCTAAAGAACTTAAAAACTAAACCCAAAGGCTGTTTTGAACTGAGCGGCGATTTCATCTTGGCTGATTTGGTGATTTTGTGGCCCTTGATGGGTAATCTTGATTGAACCCATGAGACTGGCTAGCCGACCTGTTGTCTCCCAATCCATGCCATTTTCCAAACCAAACAGTAATCCACCCCGAAATGCGTCGCCACAACCAGTGGGATCAACCACTTTTGAGGCTGGTACTGGCGGAATCGCTAGGCATTTACCTTTTGAGTAGATATCTGCCCCTTCGGCACCCTTGGTGACGATTAATGCCTCGACACGTTCTGCTACTTTGGGTAAATCAAGCCCAGTTCTTTGTGAAAGCATTTCACCTTCGTAATCATTGACTGCTAAATAGCTGGCGAGATTGATTAATTCCAACAGTTCAGGCCCATTAAACATTGGCAAACCTTGGCCTGGGTCAAATACAAATGGAATGCCTGCTTCAGCTAGCTGATGGCAGTGCTCCCACATTCCTTGGCGACCATCTGGTGCCACAATGCCGAACTTTGCCGCGCCTTTAGAGTTTTTGTTACGCTCTGCAACCACTGCCGCGACTTGGTTAAGGTGCGATTCACCCATTGCGCCTGGATGAAAAGCAGTAATTTGATTATTCGCTTGATCTGTTGTGATCATTGCTTGCGCAGTAAACGCTTGCTCAATTTGCCGAATATGACTTGCATCGATCTGTAATTGCTGTAGACGTTCTAGGTAGGGCGCGGCATCACCACCGACAGTCGCCATGATGATAGGGTCGCCGCCTAAGAGACTCAGGTTATAAGCAATATTGCCAGCGCAGCCACCGAATTCACGGCGCATTGTGGGGACTAAGAAGGCCACATTCAGAATATGAATTTGTTCAGGCAGGATTTGATCGGCAAATTTGCCTTCAAAGTTCATGATGGTGTCGTAGGCGATAGAGCCACAGATCAAGCTAGCCATAAATTAGTTTCCATTGGTGAGATGAGGAGATGGGGTTGTAGATTGAGGATAAAAAACTCTGACACGATAGCCAGCAGTGTTTTGCGACAAGGCAATAGGTAGATCTGAGTGAATGATTTCACCTGCAGGGGCGCCTTCACGTAAAAAATCGGGATGTGACTCTTGCCAATTTGCTGGCAGCCACTCTTTTGGTGAGAATTGAATCGATTTCAGCTCAGATTCATCTGCATCCGTCAGAGAAATTTCTAAATACGGCCACAAAATATTGATTGCAAGTCGATTTTGTATTTTAACTTGCAGCGTGGATTGATTTGCGGGCGTTTTAAGCGCCTCTGGCGAGTTTTCTAGTGCAAGGTTGGCCGAGATTATTTTCCACGCAGCAAAATCGCTCACAGGCCGATTAATGCACCCTAGTGAACGACATAATTTTTCATCAAACTGCTGCAGTAGAGAAAATGTGGTCACTGCAACGGCATTAGATGTGCCATCAATGCGAGGTGCAAGCGTAGGTAGCAATGCATTTCTAGAGATGTGCTCACCAAAAGTGACTAGCAACAAGAAAAACAGCCCAAGAAGGATAGCTTTTAGGCTTAGCTTAGAACTTTTTTTTTGAGCCTGCCCAGAAATGCTGCTCTTGCTGTCGGCATTCAGGGTTCCGTGCAAGCAAACCCAGCCTTCACTTTCTTTCCAAACAGAAAGTGTTAACCACTGGCTATAGGTTGAGATCACTTCTTCCGCTTGCCGAGCCAATACGCCAGATAAAACAATTTGACCGCCTGCACGCATCTTATTTACCAGTGCAGGCGCAAGAACTTGTAGTGGATTGGCCAAAATATTCGCCATCACGATGTCGTATTTAGCTTCTGCTGCTAGTTCCGTCGCATTTTCGTTGGGCAAAACAAAGCTGATGACAGAGTGATTAATTTCGGCATTGCTGCGGGCAGCTACCATCGCTTGAGGATCAATATCTGTACCAACAACGGGAGCACAACCGAGTTTTGCAGCAGCAATGGCCAAAATACCTGATCCACAGCCGTAATCGAGCAAGCTTTGGCTCTGAAGATTTTTGTGTTCTTCTAACCAGAGCAAACAAAGATGCGTCGTTGGATGGCTGCCGGTGCCAAATGCTAATCCTGGGTCTACTGCTAAGCAGATTGCATTGGGGTCGCTCGGAGCATCATGCCAAGAGGGCACCACCCAAATGCGTTTGCCAATCTGTATTGGCGCAAATTGACTTTGCGTTAAGCGCACCCAATCTTGATCTTCAACCTGCTTTTCTTGAGGAATGGCAAGTTTGAAGCCAGCATCCTCCAGAGATGCAAGCAGATTGGGAATGAACTCTGTAGCGCCTGAATCATCAATCTCTGGATTGAACAAGGCTGTTACAGACGAGCGATCCCAGGCTTGTACTTCTGGAGATAGGCCGGGTTCGCCGTAAAGCGGGTTCTCATCATAGCCACCCGCAGCGTCATCCTCAACGGTTACGGAAAGCGCGCCGAGCTCGAGCAGTACATCACCCAAGGGTTCTGCAATTTCAGCAGGGACCGTGAAAACTAGTTCACGGTAAGACATGTGCATCCCATATGGATCTGAGGTGCCTTAAGACTTGCCGCGACTGGCGGCTTGTTCTTCTAGGCGATGCTCTAGGTAATGAATGTTGGTGCCGCCTTCTATGAAGTTTGGATCGAACATGAGTTCGCGGTGTAGAGGTACATTGGTTGTAATGCCATCAATCACCATCTCAGAAAGGGCAATTTGCATACGGCGAATCGCTTGTTCGCGAGTATTGCCGTAAGCAATCAACTTTCCGATCATAGAATCATAGTTTGGTGGAACCATATAGCCACTGTAGGCATGCGAATCAACACGGATACCGGGGCCACCAGGCATATGCCATGAACCAATTCGGCCAGGGCTAGGAGTGAACTTGAATGGATCTTCAGCATTCAGACGACATTCAATGGCGTGACCGCGGAAGACGATGTCTTTTTGTCGGTATGCCAGCTTGAGGCCTGCAGCAATGCGAATTTGCTCTTGAACGATATCTACCCCAGTGATCATTTCGGTGACGGGATGCTCAACCTGTACGCGAGTATTCATTTCAATGAAAAAGAACTCACCGTTTTCATATAGAAATTCGAATGTACCGGCGCCGCGATAACCAATTTTTCTACAGGCTTCCGCACAACGCTCACCAATTTTGGCGATCAAACGACGATCAATGCCAGGGGCTGGTGCTTCCTCAATCACTTTTTGGTGACGACGCTGCATAGAGCAGTCGCGCTCACCTAACCAAATCGCATTGCCATGGGTGTCAGCTAAGATTTGAATCTCTACGTGGCGAGGTTTTTCAAGAAACTTCTCCATGTACACCTCTGGATTACCAAAGGCGCGACCAGCTTCTTCCTTGGTCATGTTTACGGCGTTAATTAAAGCCGCTTCAGTGTGGACAACGCGCATACCGCGTCCACCACCACCACCTGCAGCTTTGATGATGACTGGATAACCAACCTTCTTGGCGGTGGCAATGATTTCTTTTGGATCATCCGGTAAAGCACCTTCAGATCCTGGAACACAAGGCACCCCAGCTTTAATCATGGCGCGTTTCGCAGAAACTTTATCGCCCATGATTCGAATGGATGCTGCCGTAGGTCCAATGAATGCGAAACCTGATTTTTCTACACGTTCAGCAAAGTCAGCATTTTCAGAGAGGAAGCCATAACCAGGATGGATGGCTTCAGCATCAGTGACTTCAGCCGCTGAAATAATGGCGGGCATATTCAAATAACTCAGTGGAGAAGGTGCTGGCCCGATGCAAACAGCTTCATCAGCCAGCTTGACGTATTTGGCTTCCTTATCTGCTGTCGAATACACCACAACGGTTTTAATTCCCAACTCGCGGCACGCTCGTTGGATGCGGAGAGCAATTTCTCCCCGATTGGCAATCAGAATCTTATCGAACATATCGGCTCTGAGTTAGGTAAAGGTAAATGGGTGAATGCGTGGAGTCAGCATTACGCAATGATGAAAAGTGGTTGATCAAATTCAATACCTTGACCGTTTTCACACAAAATTTGTTTAATGACACCCGCTTGTTCAGCTTCGATTTCATTGAGAAGTTTCATTGCCTCAATAATGCAAAGTGTTTGTCCTACAGCAACGGTGTCGCCAATTTTTACAAAGTCAGGGGATTCTGGGTTGGGCGCACGATAGAAGGTGCCCACCATCGGTGAGCGCGCCACAAAACCGGTTTCAGCAGGCGGCGCGTCGGGAACAGAGGCGGCTTGTGCTGGAGCGGCGCTAGCTGGAGCTGCAGCCTGAATGCTGTGAGTTGGATTCGCGTAAACAACTTGACCCATGCCTTGAGCGCCTGAGCCAGCGTTCACGATGCGAACACGATCTTCGCCTTCATTGACTTCGAGTTCAGAAATGCCTGATTCAGAAACGAGATCAATCAGGGTTTTGAGTTTTCTAAGATCCATGGAAGTACTTCCTCTCTTATGATGCTGAAATTATTTTTGTAAACGTGTAATAGCTGCTTGCAGGGCTAATTCATAGCCGATAGCACCAAGACCGCAAATGACGCCGGTCGCTATGTCTGACAAATAGGAATGCTTACGGAACTCTTCACGTTGGTGAATGTTGGACAGGTGCACTTCCGTAAAGGGTATTGCTACGCCAGCAAGTACGTCGCGCAGGGCAACGCTGGTGTGGGTAAAGGCGCCTGGGTTAATGATGATGAAATCAACCCCATCCTGTTTAGCCTTCTGAATGCGGTCAATTAACTCGCCTTCATGGTTGCTTTGATAGGTATTCAGGTCGACTGCGTGAGCTTTGGCGATCTCACCAAGCTTTTGGTGGATGTCATCCATGGTTGTTTTGCCATAAACCTCTGGCTCACGACTTCCCAAGAGATTGAGATTAGGACCTTGAATTACGAGAATTGAAGTATTTTTCGACATAGATCGATATTTTTAGAGGCAGTTAGGTTCAGTAAGTGAATTAGGCTTTTGGGCTACAACTGCTTGCTTGATGAAAATGACACCCCATCAAACACAAGGGAAGTATACCTTTCTAGGAGCTTTAAAAGTCCGAAAAGGATGATTAAATACCCTAATTTAAGGAAATTAGTAGCCTCAAAAGCTGAGCTTGGTAAAAAGTCTGCTTCATTTTTAAGCGGATTGGAGGATTCCAATACCCACTATCTTTTATTAAATGACGATAAAAGTTCTTATAAAGCAGATTTAATGCTATTTCTGAGCTCTTCTTCGTTAATTCTGCCTAATTTACTAAATAGCACTTTGCCAGAGGGTGATAGCAAAACTGTGTAAGGCAGGGCAGACTGAGTATTGCCCAGGGCTTTATACATTTGACTGCCATTCATTCCGCCCATAGCAATAGGGTAAGAAACGGGGGTCTTTTTCAGAAATTCGCGTACGTTAGATGGAGAATCGATGGCGATGCCGACAAATAAGACATTTTTATTAGAAAATTCCCATTGAAGTTTCTCTAATTCAGGCATTTCTTCAACGCAAGGAGGGCACCAGGACCCCCAAAAGTTCACCACAAGGACTTTTCCTTGCCAATCTTTGCTATCGAGCACTTTTCCGTCTGGTGATTGCCATTCGTTAGCAAAAAAAGCCTTTACTCCGGGCTCGCTCACCAATCCTGTTTTGGAAATCCAGGGCGAACTAAAGATACCTGCTAGAAGCGCTAAGAGGCTAATTCCGCTGATCACAATCCATTGTCTTCGGTTCACTGCAAGTCCTTCGCTAAAATTCGCCAATGCATATTCATATCTTAGGCATTTGCGGCACATTCATGGGCGGCATTGCCGCAATCGCTCGTCAGGCTGGACATCGCGTTACTGGTTGCGACGCCAACGTGTATCCACCAATGAGCACGCAGCTTGAATCTCAAGGGATTGAGCTCATCGAGGGGTATTCGCCCGATCAATTATTACAGTTTGAGTCCATGCCTGATTTATTTGTGATCGGCAATGTGGTTTCTCGTGGGAATCTATTAATGGAAGCCATTCTGAATCAAGGCTTGCCATATACATCTGGTCCTCAATGGTTGGGTGAGCAAGTCTTATTTGGCAGACATGTTTTGGCAGTAGCAGGAACGCATGGCAAGACAACTACCTCTGCGATGCTTACTTGGATTTTAGAATTCAATGGTTATAAGCCAGGGTATTTAATTGGTGGAGTGCCACTCAATTTCACGGTGTCAGCCCGCTTAGGTGAGAGTCAATATTTTGTAATCGAGGCAGATGAATACGACACAGCTTTTTTTGATAAGCGCAGTAAGTTTGTTCATTACCGACCGCGCACTGCCTTATTAAATAATTTGGAATTTGATCACGCAGATATTTTTGCCGATCTTGCGGCCATTGAAACCCAGTTCCACCATCTCGTGCGTACCGTTCCTAGCGATGGTCTATTAGTGGTGAATGGCGAGGAGCCTGCGCTAGAGACGGTGATCACTCGTGGTGCTTGGGCCCCAATAGAGCGCTTTGGCCAAGATGCTAAAAATGAATGGTCTTTTGTTTCTCAAGCAGCTGATGGTTTTGTGGTGGTTAAGAGTGGCAAAGAAGTGGCGACTGTCACCTGGGCTCCTGACTCAGGGGTGATGGGCACACACAATCAACTCAATGCCTTGGCAGCAATTGCATCAGCACATCACGTTGGTATAGCTCCGGTGGATGCAGCACGCGCCTTGGCGGAATTTAAGAATGTGAAGCGTCGCTTAGAAACAATCGGTATGGCAAATGACATCACTGTTTACGACGACTTTGCACATCACCCAACCGCTATTACTACTACGGTGGATGGTTTACGTCGTCGGGTGGGGACAGCTCGTATTCTGGCTGTCTTAGAGCCACGTTCTAACACGATGAAGCTCGGTGTGATGAAGGCTCAGTTACCAAATAGCTTGCAAGCGGCTGACAAAGTTTTTGCCTTTGGCGCCAGCTCTGGCAAAGAATCTTTGGGCTGGGATCTCAATGAGGTACTGTCTCCCCTGAATGCTAAACAGCTTAATAAGGCAAAAGCATTTGATGAGTTAGATGCTTTGGTTCTTGCTGTTGCTGAAGAAGCTAAACCAGGCGACCACATACTCGTGATGAGTAATGGTGGTTTCGGCGGTGTCCATCAAAAAATATTAAAAGCACTAGAAGGTAAAAAATGAGCAAGAGATTACAAGATAAAGTAGCCATCATTACGGGTGCGGCTAAAGGCATTGGTTTTGCAACAGCACAGCGCTTTGCACAAGAGGGCGCTAAGGTGATCATTGCTGATATCAATCTAGATGCTGTCAAAGCTGCGGCTGCGCAGATAGCAGGCGCTGAGGCCCATGCCATGAATGTCACCGACCGTGCCAGCATTCAGGCGGTGGTAGATCACATCATGCAGCAGCATGGCCGTATTGATATTTTGGTGAATAACGCTGGCATTACGCAAGATGCGCGTTTAGTCAAAATGACCGAAGCGCAATTCGATTCAGTGATTGACGTGAATCTCAAAGGTGTTTTCAACTGCACACAACTCGTGGTACCGCATATGCTTGAAGCTGGCTCTGGAGCGATTGTGAACGCTTCAAGTGTGGTCGGTCTGTATGGTAATTTTGGGCAAACAAATTATTCCGCAACGAAATTTGGGGTGATTGGATTTACCAAGACTTGGGCGCGTGAACTGGGCCCGAAAGGCATTCGGGTCAATGCGGTATGTCCAGGATTTATTGCCACCGAAATGGTCAAGGCCATGCCGGAAAATATTCTGCAAGATATTGAAAGACGTTGTTGGCTTGGCCGTCTAGGTACGCCAGAAGAGATGGCGAATGTGTATTTGTTCTTGGCGAGTGATGAAGCAAGCTATGTGAATGGTGTTGCACTTGAGGCCAGCGGCGGGATTTCACTGTAAGCATGTATCTTTTATATGAGGAAGGTGGCGACATTAAGATTGCCACGGTCCAGTCTGCATCTGGTGCAGGGGATGCTGAGTCATGGCAGGCAACTAGCCTGTCTGGAAAAAAGATCAAGCTAAAAGCCAAAGAGGTTTGGTTGCGTTTTGAAAAGCCCGAAGCTCAAGCTGTAATGGATCAAGCTTCTGCCTTATCTAAGGAAATTGATTTGCAATTCCTATGGGATTGCGCCCCAGAAGAAGAGTTTGGTCTTGTAGATGTTTCGAAAGAATATTTTGGAGATCAAGCGGCGATTCCTCAGCAAGTATCTCTAGCGATTGCTTTACAAAGCGCCCCCGTCTTTTTTCGGCGCAAAGGCCGCGGCCGTTTTCAGAGGGCGCCTCTGGAGCAATTGCAAGCTGGATTGGCTGCTTTAGAGCGTAAGCAAAAAGAACTCGATCAACAAGGTATCTGGCAACAAGAATTAATCGCCGGCGCATGTCCTGAAGCCCTAAAGTCTCAAGCGAAGCAATTACTGTTCTCCCCAGATAAAAATACTTCTGCTTACAAAGCCTTGATTGCAGCTTGTACGCAAACGGGTGAATCGCCAGCTCAGTTAATGATCCGCTGTGGAGCAATTAGCTCACCTTTGGATTATCACCAAGGCATGTTTCTCAAGGCGTATTTCCCTAGTGGCGCCGCTCACCTCAGCCAATGGCAATTCAGCAACGACTGCATCATAAGCAGCGGTATCGACCACATGGCTTTCATGG
>Ga0364880_10283_pt1 | contig 23999 bp, 21 predicted proteins | sample ExccelJu500001D3_5_FD_206927 | JGI IMG/M metagenome (GOLD analysis project Ga0364880, IMG submission 206927) | Enriched cells from Trout Bog Lake Hypolimnion, Wisconsin, USA - BchlTB.July30.5000.01.D3 | ecosystem: Environmental > Aquatic > Freshwater > Lake > Hypolimnion/Profundal zone | place... | reverse complement strand
ACACTGTATTCAATACAAGGATATTGAACAGTATTTACCGCTTTAGTTTTCACAGCTTTTTCATTTCTCCCCTTTGTTCATTGTTAATGAACCATATTTTTACAATATTCCCGGTATTATCCAGTTCAAATTCCAGTTGCCGGTCGCTGTCATCTGCATAGAAAAATTTTGTGGCAGATTCCGGTTTCAGTTCAATATCCGGTATACCATTCCGGTGGCGGTATAATTTCTGGTCCTTTTTGATTACTTCAATGGTTAGTCCTGCACTGTATTTTCCCACATATTTATCCAGTAATAAAGGATCAATAGTTACTTCTTTGTGTTCATAAGGCGTTTCTACCGGCAGTCCGAATACAATTTTTGCCAGCCCGTCTGCAATAACATCAGTTGCAGGCAGGGTATTGTTTTGAATAATACTGGTATTGCTCAACACTATTATACAAAGATCATCCTGTATAAACCGGGCAAAATGGGTATTGAAACCCGGTATACTTCCGTTATGCCATATCCTGGGGTGCTTTTCCAGGCTATCTATGATAAATCCGCAGGCATAATCATTTTTAGCAGGAGTAAATAGCTTTTTACGGGAAGCTTCAGATAAAATACTGTTATTGTACAGCGCCCTGTCCCATTTGTACAAATCTTCTACAGTTGAATACAAAGCACCTGCACTAAATGGCCATTCCATGGAAATAAAAAGAGCATTGGTAATTTTCTTCTTATCTGCCTGGTAACCATGTGCCCGCATGGGTAAAATGGTATCCCATCTGTTGATTCCGGTGGCATGCATCCCAATTTTATCAAAAATATTATTACGGAAATAGGTTTCCAGTGGGGCTCCGGTAATTTTTTCAATTATATAGCCCAGTAAAAAATAGCCGGAATTACTGTAACTATATTTGGTTCCGGGTGTAAAATCATATTTCACTTTGCTGATGATGGCCACCATACTGTCTTTACTAAGCGATAACCTGGCAATATTCCAAAATCCGGGAAATGCTGTATAATTAGCTATACCGGAAGTATGGTGCAGCAACATATCCAGGGTTACACTGTCTGCTTTCGGGAAACCCGGAATATATTTATTTAAATGGTCACTGGTACTTAATTTACCCTGTTCTTCCAGCAGCAGGATACTGGTTGCTGTAAATTGTTTGGTGAGTGAACCCAGCTCAAATTTGGTATCAGGTGTATTGGTAATATTCCATTCGCGGTCAGCCTGTCCGTACCCTCTTCTCAGTAAAACCTTATTTTCTTTCATCACCAGTACAGATCCTGTAAATCCTTTAACACTGAGCTGGGCCCGCATATACTGATCCAGGTGCTGCGGTAAATTGGACTGTGACAGGGCAAAAAGGGGCAAGCAAAATAGGAATATTAAGGTTCTCATATTAACTGATTGAACTTAAATATAAGGTTTTCCTTTTGCAGTAGCAAGAAGTAGCATATAAGTGCCAAATCACAATTTATAAAATATTTTCATTTATTAATTTTAATTCCCTGCTTTTTAGATAGTTAAGATTTGCCTCAATTGCCCTTTCAGACTCACAAAAGGGACTGGGTGGATAGAATAACTCAATATGTATAACCCCATTCGGGGTTAATTGAGCAAAAAAGAAAACTAATTTTGAACCTGTAATTTTGCACAAACGAAGGCTATTAGGTGAATAGTCTTTAGTTAATACATTATCAATCATTAATACCAGGCAACCTTTGTTCAGTAAAATTCTTTTCGATTTTAGTAAAACGAAGGGTTCAGTCTTTAAACTTTTAATTTTTTGTTTGCTTCCCCATACTGACATTTTATTATTGATGGTAGGTTTTGCTACAATAGCTGCTTCTACCTTAAAAGGTTTTTCTAAAATTGCCTTGATGCCTACTTTAGATAATGGTAAATGAGTAGTTGCAAGCAATATTCCTGAAGAATGATTTAAAAGATCTGTTCCTTTTATGGTATAGGGGATATGAAAATTTACTCCAGCCCGGGTTAATAAACTTAAAAACCTGTTAAGTTTAACTGACCTTATTAGACAGTCTTTCAGTAAATTTTTATTAAAAAACCAATAATAGATCTTAAAAAACCATGTAATGCGAAAGGCAATCTTGTACCAGTACTTTGTTGGAAAAAATAAGACAATCATTACGCAAAAAAAACGGATAATATAAAAATCGATGTGCTCATTTTTTTCAGCCCCTGATAAAATCTTTTTAATATAATTAACCCGGGTAAAATAATTCCAACTTAATAACAGTTTCAATTTGGTTTGGTGTTAATTTTCAAATAATATTTTGGAAGAAATGTACTTCATTATTATCAAATGATTTCTGTAAAAGCTGTTTCAGGATACTGTACTGTTGAATTAAGACTTATAGAGTACTTGTAAATCTGATAATAATATAAATCTTCCTTGATTATTTATGTGGATAACAAACATTCGCGTATATAATTTCTGGAATTGGTGTATTTTTTATTTCAGTTTCCCCATAGCAATCAGTGCACCCGGCAGCCAATGCTTATCCTCCACATAATTATCCGATTTATTGCGGCAATATTCCAGTGCTAAAGCCACTACACAAATATTTCCCATATTAGCCCCGGTTTCTATTACCAGTTCCTGTTCTGGTATTTCGGTTTCAGAATAAAGAATGCTATGTTTAATTTCAGCAAAGCGCAGTGCATCTTCCGTTTCTCCAAAACCGGAACTCATGGCCACCAGTTTCAGGTTAATTTTATAGGTGGAGGAAGGGGCTCTGAACTTCTTTTTAGGTATACATGCCGGAATGGTAACAATCAGTCTCCCATTACCATCATCCCTTACCGGTAATCTCGTCTTCATGCAATAATTCATGTCTGCATCCGGGTTCATACTAAAAATTCCACGGTCTTTAGTTATTTCCAGCTCTTCACCATCCTCATAAGCTTCATACTGAACCTTCATCCAGGTTCTTCCTTTATTATAGGGGAAAGTGGAAAAGTGAAAATGAAAACCCGGTTTTAAACCTTCAATCATCGGGTTACCATACTTTACCATTCTTTGAAATACACTCTGTTCTTCTGTAAGGGGCTTTTTTTTATTTTTCGGCGTCTTTCCTTTTTTGGATTTAGCATACTCTTTCCCGTTCATTTCAAAAAATACGACATTACCTACTGCACCAATAATGCCCTTGTTAGTGACACGTGCCATTGACTATTGTTTTTTATGGTTTTAAATGTTGCGAAATGACTGTTTTTTGTCAGGAAAAGGATAAGGGATTGTTCCCTATCTGATTCTTATTTATCGCACAGTAAAGATACAGATAAACCGCAGTTAAACCACATAAAATGCGGAAAATATGTGGGATAACTGTGGGATAACTGTGCGATAATCCAAAAGTTGGTAGGGATCAGTCCATAGTCTGGAGTTAGCGTAATTCAGTTAACAATGCTGTTTGCCGGGGGGCTTAAATTTTGTTAATTACGTTTAATATTCTTTGAATCCAAGCTAGAGTAAAATTGATATAATTATTAATAGGGGAAGGAAAATTATGGAAGCCTATTTCTGTATTGTCGCATAAAACTGTCTTTTTAGATATATAAATATAAATTGTCATTTTAAAATGACCAATTTATAGGATAGAAATAGAAGTTTCCTGAACTTTAGAGATGAGTTCGATTCTCAACTGGACCAATTGGAAATATAAACCTCTTGAATATCAATTTTTTATTGTTTTGAAACAGATTGGGTTTACAGAGATAAAGAGTGAATTGTTTGTATGATTGTAGCAAACTGTACAAATGAATGGGATTTTCATTTGATATACTTTATTTTTGGTTATGGAAAGAATGATAGGTCAGATCTCCCTATTGGTTGACGATTATGATGAGGCATTAAGTTTTTACCTTAATGTTTTAGGGTTTGAACTAGTTGAAGACACACAGCTTAATTCTGAAAAAAGGTGGGTTGTTATCAAGCCGGGTAATACTAATGGCCAGGGTTGTAATTTACTATTGGCAAAAGCGGCTAATCCATATCAAAAAAGCTTTATAGGAAATCAAGCTGGAGGGAGGGTTTTCTTATTTCTATATACCGATGATTTAAAAAGGGATTATGAATTACTAATCAAGAATGCTGTTGAAATTGTTAGACCACCAAAAGAAGAGCAATACGGCAGGGTTCTTGTTTTCAGTGACCTGTATGGTAACCTATGGGATTTAATTGAACCGAAGTAATTGATTTTTTTTATCCCATTTACAGCAAACCTGCATAGTGCAGCATCCTTAAACTGTTAAGGCCAATTTCACTATCAATTTTTTAACATCCGACTGTGCTAGCATATGCCAGTTGTCAGGTTATATCCTGTTGATTTTTGTATAAAAATTTCAGGCTTAATTTCCAGGGTTTTATTTTTATCAAAAAAATTTTTTTTTTGTGTTAGAATTGTTAATATATTTGTCTACTAAATAAGTAGACAATAAAATCTGCTACTTTAAATATTATGGAATTGATGAATCACAAGCTGCAATTTTCTTCTAAAATTAAAACGGATGAAAGCCTGATTACTTGCTTTCTGCTTTCTATTTGCATGATCATTCCTGTTTATTGTTGTTGTTGTTAATTCCTGCTCTAACCAAGACAATTTTAGTCTTGCCCTGCTTACCAGTATGAAATAGCCAGGCTTCAATACCTGCCTTTATGTACACAATTTTCTAAACATAAAAACTAAATCATGAGAAAACAATTCATGCTGTTAGCAGTATTGCTATTATCTGTACTTTCTGTATTTTCACAACAAAAAGTTGTTACAGGTAAAGTATCTGATGTAAACGGCAAGCCTGTAGAATCTGCGACCATTCAAATTAAAGGGAGTAAAATTGCAACCACTTCCGATTCCCAGGGTATCTTTAAACTCAGTGTTAAAGCTGGAAACATCCTAATTATTTCTTCTGTAAACGCTGCACCTGTAGAAGTTAAAATAGTTAACCAAACAGAGCTGTCAGTAGTTCTGGAAATTGCGGCAGCTCAGTTAAATGAGGTATTAGTGACCACTGCATTGGGTATAAAGCGTTCAAGAAGTTCATTACCTTACTCCACACAGCAAATAACTGCAGAAGAGTTGAACAGAACACCAACAACCAATGTCGTTAATAATTTATCAGGTAAGGTAGCTGGACTTCAGGTTACTGCAAGTACCACATTGGGAGGGTCTTCTAACGTAATTTTACGTGGGTTTAAATCATTAACACAATCCAATCAGGCATTATTTGTAGTTGATGGTGTTCCGTATGATAATACCAATCAAAGCCGTAATGGGTTTGACTTAGGCAATACAGCTTCTGATATTAATCCGGATGATGTTGAATCTGTAAATGTATTGAAAGGCGCAGCTGCATCTGCCTTATATGGGTCACGTGCCTCAAACGGAGTGATAGTGATCACTACAAAGAAGGGGGCAAAAAGAAAAGCTTTAGGTATAACTATAAACAGTGGAACTACACTTGGAACATTTGATAAATCCACCTTACCTGAATATCAGTTAGAGTATGGTGAAGGGTATGGAAGTGCAGGATACTCCTCTTCTTTTCCTACTCATGATGGTTTTTTCTATTGGGTTCCCGTATTTAACAGTAATGGAGCAAGGGTGAATGTAGTTCAAACAAATCAGGATGCTGATACTGGCCCAGCTTATGATGCAAGTTTGTCTGTATATAACTGGGATGCATTTTCACCGGGCAATAAAAATTACGGAAAAGCTACACCATGGTTACCAGCTGCACATCATAGTTATACCGATTTTGCTGAAAAACCAATAACTACCACCAATAGCATTTTTGTTGATGGGGGTTCTGAAAAAGGGACTTTTAAATTAGGCTATACCAATACTTATGATAAAGGGATTTTGCCTAATAGTTATGTCAAGAAAAACCTGATCAATTTTGCCTCAACTTATAATGTTACTGACAGGTTATCTGTTGGAAGCAGTATTAATTATATTAATGAAAATTCTTTAAACAGAAATGGATATACTTATTCAGTAAGTAGCAATTCCAGAAATTTCCGTTAGTGGTGGGGTACCAATATTGATTTAAATGAATTAAAAGATGATTATTTCAGAACTAAAACAAATGCATCCTGGAACTGGAATACTGCTGCCTATTTGACTAATACCGGTGGTAATTTATCAAAAGGAGCTTATCATGATAATCCTTACTGGCAGCAGTATGAAAACTATAACAATGATTCACGTGACAGGATTTTTGGTAATGTTAATTTGAATTATAAAATTACCAGCTACCTGAATTTCACTGCCAGAACTTCATTGGATTATTATAGCAGCCTGTTTGAATATCGTTATGCTGTAGGAAGTGTAAGTACACCCTCTTACCGAAAAGTTCTTTCCAGCTTTAAAGAAAACAACTACGATTTCCTTTTAAATTTTGATAAAAATTTAAATAAGAATTTTAACCTGAAAGCATTACTGGGTTCTAATATCAGACAAACCAGAACCACCTCTACAGATGCTGTTACTAATGGCGGATTAATTGTTCCTCGTTATTATGCGTTGGCAAACTCTGCCAAAACCCCTGCAGCTCCTGTTGAAACTGATGCTGCAAAGGAAGTGGATGGGATTTTTGGAGGAGCCACATTGGCATATAAAGATTATTTAACTGTAGATGCAACGATCAGAAGAGATAAATCTTCTACCTTGCCTTCCAATAATAATACTTATTATTATCCGGCCGCTTCAGCTGGTTTTATATTTTCAAAATTAATACCACAAACCAGTTGGTTAAATATTGGCAAAATCAGGGCGAATTATGCAGAAGTAGGAGGTGATGCACCTGTTTATAGTTTGCAGAATACATTTACTGCAGGTACTGCATTTAATTCCCAGGCATTATTTACAGCATCTACCACTAATAATAATCCTCAGTTACGCTCTGAAAAAACCAAATCCTATGAAATTGGTTTGGAAGCTGCATTTCTCCATAACCGTATTGGATTTGATGTTACTTATTATACAGCTAAAACAATTGACCAAATTACTCCCATTACCCCATCCACCGCAACCGGTTATAACAGTTTTTATGTAAACGGAGGTACTGTTCAAAATTCAGGAGTTGAGTTAAGTATCAATGCTGTTCCGGTTAAAATAAAAAACTTTACATGGAACCTTACCCTTAACTGGAGTAAAAATGTAAGTAAAGTTATTTCTCTATATGGTGGCCAGCCTTCCTATGCAATTACTTCCTGGCAGAAAGGGCAGTTAGTGGCAGAAACAGGGTCGTCCTGGGGTATTTTAAGAGGAACTGATTATACTTATAAAAATGGGAAGCCCATCGTAAATGCAAACGGCTATTACGTTTTTAACAGCAATACCAAATCTGATATTGGAAATATTAATCCGGATTGGATAGGTGGGATTGCCAATAGTTTTAAATATAAAAATTGGAGTTTAAGTTTTTTAATTGATGTAAAACAGGGTGGAAGTGTATATTCATTAGATCTAGATTATGGTTCTTATTCAGGATTATACCCATGGACTGCCGGTAAAAATGACCTGGGGAATTCTGTAAGAAAAACCATTGCAAATGGGGGAGGTTTGATTTTGCCTGGTGTGCACGCTGATGGAACAGCCAATACCACTCGTATTGATGCTTCCGATATTAATGCAGGTGGGTTTTCTTTCAGTTCTGCTGATGGGTTTAGCCAGCCATTAAAGCACTTTGTTTATGATGCCAGCTATATTAAGTTAAGGGAATTGGCAATTGCTTATTCCTTACCGCAGCATGTTATAAATAGGTTACCTGTTATAAAAGGTATTGACCTGTCATTGACTGGAAGAAACTTATGGATCATCCATAAAAATCTTCCTTATGCAGACCCAGAGCAAGGGCAAGCATCAGGAAATGCCTCCATTGGTTTTCAGAATGCTCCTTATCCATCCATCAGAGCATATGCATTTAATGTAAAACTTAAATTCTAAAATTTTACTGACATGAAAAAAATATCATTCTATATAACTATTCTTTTTATTGCATCTTCCTGCACTAAAAGTTTAACAGACTTAAATACAGACCCTAAATCGCCTGTGTCGGCTCCCTCCACTGCACTGTTTTTAGGGGCACAAAAGAATTTAGTTGATTTATATAATACAACCAGCGTAAGTTCTGCTCCTTTCAGAGTCTTTGCTCAGATATGGACAGAAAATACATATGTTACGGAATCAAGGTATATATTGGATGGGGTAACCGCAGGCTTCTGGAATAATATATACACTACATCCATTAATAATTTTGAGCAGGCTAAAACAGCATTCCCCAATGATGTTACAGATCCATCAGTATTGAGAAATGACAAAATCATTTCAGATATTCTGGAAGTATATTCTTACAATTTGCTGGTTAATACCTATGGCAATGTTCCCTACAGCCAGGCACAGAACAGAACTATACCTTTTCCTAAATATGATGATGCCAAAACAATTGTTTACGATTTAATAACCAGATTAGATTCATCAATTGCCGGATTAAATACAAGCGCCAATTCACTGGGTAATTCAGATCAGATTTACAAAGGGAATGTTACTAAATGGAAAAAATTTGCAGCAACACTAAAATTAAAACTAGCCTTATTAATTGCAGATGTAGATGCAAGTAAAGCCAGTGCCAAGGCATTGGAAGCGGTAAATGCTGGTGTATTACAATCAAATAGTGATAATGCTACATTTACTTTTGATGCCAGTGCGGTTATTAATTCAAATTTGATCTGGCAAAATTTAGTAAATTCAGGAAGACACGATTTTGTTCCGTCTGCTTTCTTCGTAAGTACCTTAGTTGGGTTGAACGATCCCAGATTACCTTTACTGGTAACCAAAGATCCAAATGGCGGTTACTCAGGGGGGATAGCAGGAGCTGGTAATGCTTATGGCATATTTTCAGATTTTTCTGCACAATGGTTAAGCCCCACTTATCCGGCTGATTTGTTAGATTATTCAGAAACTGAATTTTTATTAGCTGAAGCAGTTGAAAGGGGAATTGCTGTTGGCGGAACTGCCGAATCTCATTATAATAATGCAGTAACCGCATCAATATTATTCTGGGGTGGCACTGCTGCAAGTGCAGCAACCTATTTAGCCCAACCTTCTGTTGCATATACAACAGCAACGGGTACATGGAAGCAGAAAATAGGGTATCAAAAGTGGTTGGCATTTGCCAATAGAAACTGGGATTCCTGGACTGAAATCAGAAGGTTGGGATATCCTAATTTAGATGTGGTGAGCCCTCCGGTGGGTACTACCAACAAATTGCCTTTACGATATCCATACCCTGCAGCAGAACAGTCATCAAATCCTATAAATTGGAAAGCTGCTTCAACTGCATTGCCCGGAGGTTTGGATGTACAGACTGCTAAGCTTTTCTGGATACAATAACTAACAAATTTATCACTTATAAAAATCCGGGGTAGCAGTCCATGGCTACTCCGGTATTAAATGTACCAGCATGAAATATATATTATTGACGGTTGTCTATTTAAGTAGTGGTGTGTCATTTCTCCAGTTAAAAGCACAACAGTCAAACATACTGACTCAATCAGATACGGGTTTAAAAGAAGCATTCAAGATCTGGAAAGTGCCCAATATTACAAGGGGTGCTGAAGCATATTTTTCTCCGGATGGAAGATCTTTAATTTATAATGGTAAAGAAGCAGAAGATTCCTCATTTAAAGTATATACCATCAATATAGATGGAAAGAATAGAAAAAGAATAAATAATGCCCCAGGTGCGGATGCCTGTTCTTTTTTTAATCCGGATGGCAAGCATTTGGTGTGGACTACAACAAAAGACAATCTTGATTTGCCCCCGGGTAATTATTCCGATCCAGGGAATTATCCGCAGGGAGCAGAAATTTATGCTTCAGATTTAGAGGGAAAAAATATTGTTCGTTTAACCAATAATAAATATTATGATGCGGAAGTAACCTTTGCACCGGATGGGCATAAAATATTATTTGGCCGTCAAATAAATGGTGAAATGGATTTATGGACAATGGATCCTGATGGAAGTCATCAAAAACAAATCACCCATACACCTGATTGGCAGGAAGGTGGAGCATTGTATTTTCCGGATAATAAAACCATTATTACCAGAGCATGGAAAAAATCGGAAGAAGGAAAACCAGGCAGGTCCATGCAATTATTTACTTTGAATGAGGATGGATCCGGTTTAAGGCAAATTACTTTTGAGGAAGGCACTCATTGGGCTCCTTATCCTGCTCCGGATGGTATTCACATAGTGTATGTAAAAGTGTTTCCGAAAAGAAATTTTGAAATTGTTTTATTAAACCTTCTCACGGGCGAAGAAAAGCGATTAACATTTAATGAAAGCTTTGATGGCTTTCCTTGCATCTCTCCTGATGGAAATTTGGTTGTATTTTCTTCCAGCCGGGATTCCAAAGCCGGAGATAAATCCCTTGGGGTATATTTAATGGATGTATCTTCTTTACATCTGGGAAAAAAATAAAACGTAAAAAATAATTGATTAGCCTTTTTATTATGATGCCATTTCTACCCCCAAAAAAAAATCAATGCTTAAAAATGGGTTTTTTAATTTCCGATATAAGAAATATATGGTTGAGATCAGGAATATTAAATCTAAACTTTGGCTGGATTTGTTGAGGTCTTCTAACTTGTTAAAAAGAGTATCATAAGAGCTACCATTACTTTTCCAATTATACGTACAGGCCTGAGGGAAATACTAATTAAAATTATTTTTTCATTCCTTTTGGGTTAAGTGTATGTTGAAAAAAAACTGCTCATCTAATCGTCATTTAGTAACCTTAACCAAAAAAATATCGAACAGTTTGATTAAGATTTTAAATCTGAATAAGGGGTACATAAAATTTGCAAAATACATATTTTAAATAATAAGATATTTATTTGAAATAGTGTTATTTTAAAGGCCGGATGAATGGACCTGAAATTCCTGGGATTTTGATTTTAGGAAACTCAGATTCCGGAAACTTTTTTAGGAAATGTTGAATGAAAGCAAATTTTCTGCGAAGCAATCATAGTAGGCCATCACGACTGCCCCTGTTTACAAAAATGAAATTTCCGGTACTTAATGTTCAGATACAGATTCAATACTTTTTAAATATGCCTGCCTTACTCCTTCCAGAAATGCCTGTTTATGGGTTCTCACATAATCATAATTCTCTTTAACCATAATTGGATTAAGTTCCCGGACGTTTTCATCGCTCCATAAAGTTATTTCAGCTATTACCGGTAAAAGGCCAAGCCCTTTTGCAGTAAGGGTATAAATATTTGACTTTTGATTGCCTTCCATCTTGGATTTTCGGATGATTCCTGCCTCTTCCAATAATTTCAGGCGTGAGGATAAAATATTGGAAGCAATACTTTCTGCTGATGATGAAAAATCAGTAAATGTTTTTTTATGCGCAAACAACATATCCCTGATGATCAATAAGGTCCATTTATCACCAATAATATCCAGGGCGGATGAAATGGGGCATTGGCATCTAAACTCTACACTCATAGTGCAAAATTAAAATATTATTACTTGCGAAACAAAAGAAATAATCTATTATTGCTTGCAAAACAAAAGAAATAATATAGTTTTGCTTGCAAAATAAAAGAAATAAATTAAAACACACAATGGAAAACAACGCAAACAATACCAGCAATGTTGATGCCACAAAACCGGCCTACATCATGGTTCAAATGAAAGTGAAAAGCCTGGAAGAACTAAATCAACGGTATGCACAATTTGCCATCCCTATTTTAATGAAGCATGGTGGGCAAATGATTGCAGGTACTCCTGCGCCAAACTTAAAAGAAGGGGATTGGGATGGGAACTGGGCTGCGGTGCTTCAATTTCCAAGTATGGAAGCAGCAGAAGGCTGGTATAACGCTGAGGAGTATCAACCCTTTAAAAACCTTCGTATACAGGAACTGCAATCTGAGGCCGGCAGGGTAGTAATTATACCAGGAATGTAATTGGAAGTTTTCACATCTTTCAACCAAACATAGCCAATTTTTAAGTTTGGTTGATCATTTAAAAATTTAATCAGATATACAAAAATGAAAAAAGTATTAGTGACGGGAATTACAGGATTTGTAGGCCAGCATTGTGCAGCTGAATTATTGAAAAAAGGCTATGCTGTGCGGGGTTCTGTTAGAAGTTTGGCTAAAACGGATGAAGTGGCCAGGGGTATAGAAAAGGAGGTTCACCTGAATGGAAATCTGGAATTTTGTGAACTTGACCTGATGAATGATGCTGGCTGGGACAAGGCCATGGAAGGATGCGATTTCGTTTTACACGTTGCCTCTCCATTTGTGGTAAAAGTTCCCAAAGATGAAAATCAATTGATCCAACCAGCTGTGGAAGGAACGTTAAGAGCATTGAAAGCGGCCAAAAAAGCCGGGATAAAACGGGTAGTACTTACTTCTTCCACAGTGGCGATGCATGGTGGTGAAAAAGGGATCATAAAAATCAATAAAGGCAGTTGGACAAATATAGCAGCCAAAAATGTTACAGCTTACTTTAAAAGTAAAACCCTTGCGGAAAAAGCTGCCTGGGAATTTATTAAAAATCAAACCGGGGATACAAAATTAGAACTGGTGGTAGTTAATCCTGGTCCTATTTACGGGCCAACGCTTACGGGCAATTTAGCAAATGAAGCAATGGATTTCTTTAAAAAATTAATTACAGGGAAAGTTCCCATGCTACCCGTTGCCAATTCTGTAATGTCTGATGTAAGAGATGTTGCAGCTATTCATGTGCAGGCACTGGAAAATGAAAAAGCAGGCGGTTCCCGATTTATAGTAACCTCAGAAAAACCACATGCTATTCAGGAAATTGCTACCATTCTGAAAGCAAACGGATACGAAAAAGTAAGCACCAAACTGGCACCTAGTTTTTTATTGAAGTTTATGGCAAAATTTAATGATGAAGCCAAAGGCATGCTGCCTTTTATTGGAAATACCATAACTGCAGATATCAGTGATACAAAACGCATATTCAACTGGCAGCCCATTCCATTTGAAAAAACTGTTTTAGATACTGCCAGGTCTGTACAAGACTTATTAAATAATTGATCATTTGGTATAAAAATCTACCCGTTTTATTCATCATAATTAAATACTAAAAAATGACAACACAGGAAGTTGCAAACAAAATGGTTGAAATTTGGAGAGAAGGAAAAGGCCCGGAAGTTCATGAAACATTGTATGCTGTTGATGCAAAAAGCATTGAGCCCAATGCAAACATGTTTCCTGTTTTAATGGAAGGACTGGAAGCCATCAAAACTAAAATGGCCACTTTTCAGGGAAGTATTGAGGAATTTCATGGTATGGTTATTTCCGACCCAATTGTTGCAGGAAGCTTTTTTGCTTTAACCTGGACCGTTGATGCCAGTTTTAAAGGGAGAGGCAGGACAACATTCGCGGAAGTTTGTGTTTATCAGGTAAAAGACGGCAAAATAATTTTAGAGCAGTTCTTTTATTAAAGTTAAATTTCAGCAACTTTAAAGGTGCACCTTACTAAAGGGTGCACCTTTTTATTTAAAGTGAACAGTTTCTTCTTGAGATTCAACACCTATCATCAGGCTTTTTTTTCAAGTGTTAGACGAAATGTGCGGAATCCTCATTAAATGATTGAGTATGAATAATTGTTACCCCTTTATTCTATTTTATGGAAGAATTAATGTGTAAGAAGGTTTTATCAAGGTTAAACTGTTTCAATAAAAAATTGAACTGAATTAACAGTATTTCAATTGTGATTAATTATTTTTTGTAATTTAAAGTTTGGTGTTTACACTTAAAATGAAAATTCTTCAATTTTTGCTTTGTATGTATCCTATTAAATGGTTCATTTTTTTACCCATTTTTTTAATTTTTGTTTCTTGTAAAAAAGTTGCAACAAATAACTCGTCAACACAAATGAAATTAGTTTCTTCTATTTATAATAAATACTCTTCTGCAGATTCAACCGGCAGGTTTCGAATATGGGTAGATTCTTTTTTTTATGACAATTTACAAAGAGTAGTAAATGTAAAAAAAATGGTTTATGATACACTTTATGCAGGAACTAATAGTCAAACTCCTGTTATTTATACAGCCTATTATAGTTTCATTTATAATTCAAATAGTTTATTTCCGGCTAGCTTAAATCATGAACATTACTTAACTTACGACAGCACCGGACAATTAATTAGAGACTCTATTAGTAATAATATAATTTGGATATATTCTTACAACAATAACTTAATAACTGTTTATTCAAAACTATCACTTACTAACTATACTATTGACAGTTTGACTATTGATGCAAATAAAAATATTACATCAGATATTCTTGGAGGCAATTTCTATTTAAATAACAACTATAATTTCATATTTGGAAGAATTTTTCAGTGGAAATATAATTATAGTAATATAGCTAATCCGGCATATTCAAATCCTTCTTTGGCTGTAGCTTTAAATATTATAGATAATCAATTTCAGAGTAAAAACATTCCTTCAAATTTAACTTTCATTTGTTATACTAATAATGGAAATATTACCAGTACCAGAGCGTTTAATTATCAGTTAACATTAAATAGAAATGGTAATATCTCCACTTCAATGGATTTAGTTAATGGTGATATTAAAAGATGGACTTATTATTAATGATTGACAACTAATTATTATTAAGGTTTTATTCTTTTTATCTAATTTAATATCCCATAAAAGATAAAGCCGATATCAAAAAACAGCTTTCACTGAACCACAAATCAGCATTTGGTTTCCGGAATTGGGATTCTTTATGGATTGCTCATTACATTTTAAAATTAATCCAGATCTTAGTAAAGATTCACAGGCAGCAATAGCTTATTCTCTACAAAAGCTGTCCCCTGCAAAAATTAAGAAACCTATATTGTATGTTCCTGCTGATCATCTGATGATTCGCCCTGCTTTTTTTCTAACTCTTCAATTGTTTTCTTTGCATCAGCAAGCCTTATCTTTTTATTTTTTTCCACCAACTTAGCGATTACCCATTTTTCTGCATTATGATGAAGCGGAACTAATAATGCAGCAATACAAACCAACCCCAGTAACATCAGCAAAGGTGAGTGATGTGTTATTCTTTCTAAAAAAGGATGCAGCAATAAATTTAAAAATTCAAATACAATCAGCAATGCAATCACACCCATAAACTCTATTATCCTTGTGTCTGTAATAAAACTTCGGCTAAGCAATAAATAAAGTATAAGTAAAATAATAATACCTATAGCAATTAATGTAAATTGGAGATCTTGCCTGCGCTGAAAGGCATCATTTTCCATTTCCATCTCCTTTTTAAAAGCTAATAATTGCTGTAACTGTATATTGGACATTTTATCTATACTGTCTTTTGTTATTTCGTAAACCCGAAAGTATTTTAATGCGCTATCACTGTTTATCTTGGAATAAATTTTTTTATAAAGCCTGTAAACATCCAGTGATGCAGTAAACCTCACTTTTTTAAGTTTTGCATGCGCAAGATTTGTATAGAAAAGTGCAGAATCCAATTTCCCTTCTGCTTCAAACAAACTGGCAAGATTTGTTGCAATGTTTACAAAATAGTCATCACTTTTTGTGTCCAGCCCCTTTTCTAGGTACTCGAAAGCAATAGGTTTGTTATGTAAAAGATAGTAGTTAACATTTGCCAATTCTATAAGGGCAACTGGTAAAGTACTTAGATTTTTTAAAACACAAATTTCATAGCATCGATGTGCATAAAATAAAGCAGAATCGGGTTGCTGTAATGAAAAATAAATTTTTGAAAGTGACGACAGTATTACTGATAGTGTGCCATAATCTCCGGATTCCTCTGAATTTGGCATAGCAAGTAACAAATATTCTTTAGATTTTAAATTGTTTTCTCTGAAGCATTCAGAGAGGTCCATATAAATAATGCCAAGCGCTTTTTTGTTTTCGAGTTTATGAGCTATTTCTAATGCGTTGAATCCCATCTCTGACCCCTGAAGCGTGTTGCCGTTAATGGCAACCAGGTAGCCCATTTCAGCAGTTATTACAGATTCAAGTATTTTGTCATGTTTCTTTTTTGCCAGTTCCAGTATTTTTTCAGAATAGTTAATTCTTTCACTTTGAGTTAAATCATTTATATCGTATATAATTTTATCCATTATCCCGATCCGGGAACTATCATTTTTAGCTTTACTTAATTGTAATAAAAGGGAATCAGCTGTTTTGTTTTGGGCAAAACCAAATTGACTAAAGGCAATAAAACAGAATATGGTTAAAATTCTTTTCATTTTCTTGTAATGTCTCAAGCTTTTATGCTGTACTGTAAAATATTATGACGGAAAAGGTAATTAATTGTATGCAAGCTAAAAAAATTGGATGATTCACAATACACTAATTATTTTTGGATAGTAAGAATCATTAAATGGTCGTTTTAAACGCTATGATTTATAGGAAGTAATATGTTACCCATTTAAGTAAGAATTTTATTTGTAGCTTTAACTTTTGAATCTGAAGGATAAACATGAAACAATATTTTTCAATTGTACTTTTTTTGTTTGTTTGTATACAAACTTCTGCACAACATAAACCACTTACTATCCCTGTAAAAGATTCGGTAAATAATCACTGGGATTTTTCAATATGGGGTGATTATTTTTTGAAACCGGATAATGGCAGTTATTTTAATCCTACTTTTTATGCAGATACTAAATCAATAAGAATTGAAGGAAGGTATAATTATGAAGCCCTCAATACTGCTTCTGTATTTGCCGGTAAAAAATTTTACACAGGCAAAACGCTTACGATAGAAGCAATACCTATGTTGGGAATGGTGTTCGGACAAAACAATGGTGTGGCTCCCGCATTAGAAGCACAAATACAATTTAAAAAATTAGATTTTTATACAGAATGTGAATACATGATTGACTTTGCCGGAAAAGAAAATAATTTTTTCTCCTCTTATACTGAATTGGCTTACAGAATAAACAAACCATTTAAGGTAGGTTTGGCTGTTTTAAGAACAAAATTATACCAAACAGCTTTCAGTGTACAACGAGGATTTTTTGGTGAATTTTATTTCGGCAGATGCAGAACCGGATTCTATTATTACGATCCCTTCACTTCAAGCAATTTCGCAGACATTTCTTTCTCTGTTGATTTTTAGTAAAAATTATCAGCATCAACAATAGTAATATAGTATAATGCTATACCCAGCATATAATTATATACAGGGTTAAGTAGTTGCTTCTTCTACATAATAATAAATGTATCCTCATTTATACTACAAAAGCTGCATTTCATGATAAAAATCATGCGTATATAAGTCATTTGTTAATTCTATTCTATATTTTATTATCTATATTAGTATTAAGGTTTATTTGAATGTGTATGAGTATGGTCAGATTGACAAATTGATACAAAATCAATTTGTAACAAAAAAGTAAAATGATCTTTTACATGTCATATGAAAATGAAAAAAAGCAACAAGTTGATAATACTTGGCAAAATGTGGTAATAATCCTTTTTATAAAAAAAATCCTGACGCTCTGTCACAAAAAGTGGAATCCTTTTTTTAGCATTCCTGCTACGATACAATTAGCCATTACCAGGAGCCTTCCGGTAAATAAATCGCAGCAGAATACAATCATCATACAATCTGTTCTTATGAAAAAAGTAAATTTTATTCTGGTCATTATTGGTTTAATTGCAGCCTTATCTGCTTTTGGGCAGCAGGAAAAAGTGATAGACGCTTCAAAGCCCACTAATTTTTACAATTCTGTTAATCATGCTTTTGAGTTTACTTCCAGACCCGATGGTGGCAATTTATTGGGATACAGGGCTAATTTAGTGCTGGCACCATCAGAAAAAAATCTTATTCTGGGTGAGATCCCGGTTTTATATAATACCGAAACTAAAAATTTCGGATTAGGAGATATTAGAGCACGTTATTTTTATTTGCCCTATAAAAATTATTCAAAATTCTTTGGAGCTTTTGGTCCTTCTATTGATATCATTGCACCAACAGGCAATTGGTCGAATGGTATAGGCACCGGAAGATGGACGATAGCACCAGGTATTGCAATGGGGCTCATGTTTTCAGAAGCTATACAGGTATTCCCGATATTATCCTACCAGCATATGAGCAAGCCGGTTAACAGTGACAGCTCCGCTGCAAATAATGAAATTAACGGAGGGAGCCTTCAGTTTGTAACGGTTATAGTCCCATCTCCAAAAATATTCTTTCAAATCACCCCAACATTTGCCCAAAGCTATCAAAATGGAAGTGGATCATTTTCTTATATACAGGAAATAAGTATTGGATATCAGATGGGGCCAAAGAGTGTTCTTGGTGCGTATTGTAAACGGGATTTTAAAAATGAACTGACACAGGTAAGTATTGGTCTAACTAAATTTTTCTAATACACTGTATTTTTTATAGGGAATAAAATTATAAAGTAAAATATTAATCATTGTTTTTTTGTTTTAAAACTGGTTAGTGTAATATTGAAAAGGAGTGGATTGTTTGTATATGAGAGCAAAGTATGCAGCTGAATGGAATTTTCATTTGATATAGTTTATTTTTGATTATGGAAAGAATTATTGGTCAGATTTCAATCTTGGTTGAAGACTATGATGAGGCATTGCGTTTTTACATTAATAAGTTAGGGTTTGTACTGGTAGAAGATACTGTGCTTAATTCTGAAAAAAGGTGGGTTGTTATTAAACCGGGAAATACTAATGGACAAGGTTGTAATTTACTGTTGGCAAAAGCATCTAATCCACATCAAAAGAACTTTATAGGAAATCAAACGGGAGGAAGGGTTTTCTTATTCCTTTATACCGATAATTTCAAAAGGGAGTATGAATTACTAGTTAAAAACAGCGTTGAAATTGTTAGACCACCAAAAGAAGAAAGCTATGGTAAAGTGCTCGTTTTCAGTGACCTGTATGGTAATCTTTGGGATTTAATTGAACCAAATAGGTAATTTTCACATTTCTTGTTTAGTTGAAAGTCCTGTTTTACTAAAATGGCCGTTTTATTTACTGAACAACCTGTCAAAATGGTTTTGAAAATGCCCGCGCATGGCGTCCCGGAATTTATCCGGGGTACCTGTTGCCAGAATATTTACCAGGTCTTTATGTGAAACAAACTTTTTATTGGTAATGGCTTTCTTTAATAAAGGGCTTTGTAATACAAATAAAAAGATGGGTAATAGGAGCTTCTGGAATTTCTTTAAGGTTTCATTACCGGTAATTTCATAAAGTTACCATGAAAGGCATATTCGTGGGTTGCATTAAAATGGTATTCTTTGGTTGCTGCGGGTTCTTTTTTTTATAATTTCCTGCAATTCTTCAATATCTTCTTAAGCAATATGTGGAGAAATGAAATCTGTCATACCCATTTCCTGTACCATCCTGATTTCGAATATTTCACGCAGGGCCTTTTCTGTAAGGATTGGGTGGCGCAGAAAAATGATACTGGTTTTAGCAATGATTAATATTTACGCATCCTGCATTTATCACTGCAATATTTTACCTCATCCCACACCTTCTCCCATTTTTTACGCCAGATAAATGGCCTGTTACAGGTAACACATATTTTTTGAGGTAAAAATCCTTTCTTTTTATTCTTCATGGTAGATTTTTTTAAAAATTTACATGGATGGCTTGGCATAAGGAAGGCGGCCTAATGCTTTTGAAACAAAATAAGCATCGAGCCCTTGACTAATCAGTATTTCGGCTTCTGACAAATTAACATATCCATCCGGTGCAACGAGTGCAGCATTAATATCCACCAGCATAATACTTCCAATAATAAGTACCGTACCATTCAATGTGATAGGAATGCTTTCTTCAAATTTCATAGCAATTTTTACCACTGCTTCTTCTGCAAAGGGTGCCTTGCAGCATGGATGGTACAACTCTGTAAATCCTGCTTTTTCAAATTCAGATATTTCTTTATCATACCGGGCAGATGTTTGATGTGCTTTTTTATAGTGTGCCGCCTGAACATAGTTCAATGTATACTCTTTTGTATCAAGAATGTTTTGCAACGTATCTCTTTGAACGCTCCCGGGTCTGCTCATTAATCCAAATAAAGCAGGGTTCGCTCCTAGATGAATGAGGGAATTAAAGATGGCCAGGTTTGTGAAACCATCTGTCGATTTAGAACCCACTAAGACTGCCTGTCGGAAACCAGCTAATGAATTGATAAAAGCGGTTCGGTAGCGTTGCTCAAATTGCATTATTTCCTCTTTTTCGATAATCACCTTAAAGTATTTTATTTGTATAAATGTTTCTCTATTTTTTTCCAATATGCAAAAAATGAAGGAAAATATCCCGACACAGTTTCATTGATCCAATCCCTTTCTTCCTGGATTCCGGTATACCCTGTATTGAGTGGATGCTCTTTGTAAATGATATTTGCTACAGGATAATTTTCTGTAAAGGATTGAAATGAACCAACATAAAGCTGGATACCGGGTATATTTTTACTCAATGCCAGCATAAAGTCAATGCAGCGTTTACTTACCGGATAATTAGAAAAGAATTCAGGTTCAATCAGTAAAACCCGGTTTGCTGTTTCATCTTTATGCCATAAAGGATCGATGTTGTAATAATTATATATCAATGTTTGTAGCGATGGATTAAGTTCAATTCCTGCAGAGACAGGAAGTTCAGATGTAAAACGTAACTTTTGTGTATCCAGCAATGCAAATGGTATTTCCATACTTTCAAGTACCTCATACCGCTTATCCAAAAAAGTATTAGCCTGATTGGTATAAGTGTACTTGTTAATGTTCTCCTGATTGGCATAATATTTTTTAATACTATTTGCACCTGCAACCCACTGCCAGCTGCAGGCATTACTAGCCCAATCGCCATCCAGCAAGTGATAATACATCCATTGTGCCGGATGGTACCAATGTGACCGGGCAATATTGCAAACCAGTGAAGACACATACAATCTGCAATGATTGTGCATATATCCCATTTGGTATAATTGTTTAATGGACCTATCTATCCCCTCTATCCCGGTTGCAGCATTTACAATTTGTGAAGGAATTTCATGATGCAAAATATTTGCCTGTAATTGTTTTATTTCTTTGTTTAAATCTTTTACCTGCGCTACTCTTTGAAAATAATCACGCCAGCATAATTGTTTTACAAAAGGTGTTATCTGAGAAATGGTATAACCCTTTTCCAAAACCATATCCAGTATTTGTTTGGTACTGATCACTCCTCTTGAAATATAAGGTGACAAACCCGTAACGGCACCATCCACATAATTGCGGTTACTACCATATTGTAACGGATCGGTTTGACCTGCTTTTTCAAGTATCATTTTATAATCTGTTGTAAAATTCAGGTCCATCTACCGTTTACTTATTTTATTCATAGAAATGATTTTTTGGCGCTTGCATTTAAACCGGTCAATTTCGGGGTTTCTTTTTTTTGCATGTTTTTTGCTGGTACCGCTGTTTACCCGCTTTCTCCATAAATTGAAACTGCTGCGTTTTAACTCGCTTCGCATGAGTGCAATTACTTCAGCTTCAGAAAAACTGAATTGTAATTGAATGGCTTCAAATGGGGTTCTGTCTTCCCATGCCATTTCAATGATCCTGTCGATATCTGTTTGCTCCAGCATTTTCATTAGTTTACATAAAATTTATTCCATTTTTTATTATAATCAGAAGGCTATACACATGATTAACATTATCTGCCTGATAATTGCCAGCTAACTGATCACTTCATCCACTTGTCATCTTATATGATTTACTTTGTTTTTAGAGAATGCCATCGATTAAGGTTTCGATATTCCTCCTCCTGTTCAAAAAGAATATCCTGAATTCTTCCATTGATCATTTCCTGTTTTATTCATCTTACAGTTGTACTTTATTGATTGCTGGATTTTGTATTAAATAAATACTTTATTATGCCCTTTTTTTTATTTATTTAAAGATGAAGATAAAGTTCCTCATATACTTAAAAAATTAATTGGAAATAGTGAATATTGAACAGCCTGATTTTATTAAAAACTGTACCCGTCAGGTTTAAATGGATTTTATTGTTAGATAATCCATTTAAATATCGTGTTGCCAGTAATTTGTTTTATATTCTCTGACTCAGGCCACTTTCTCTATTTTAATAGTACAAGTAACAACTCATACAATATTAAGTTTAGTGTTGTTGGCAAAATCTCCAATTTTACCGGAATAGTAATAGGCAACTTTAATTTAAAAAAAAATGGACGAAATGAGTTATTTAACAGAATGCATGATTATTTAATAATTACTTTTTGATCTGTACTGTTTTCCTTAAATTACGAATAAAGGAAGTAGATAGTTTTAATAATAAATGAAATGAATGTTGCTTTGCTGAATCATGTTCATAAAAATTCACCCATTCTATTTTGTAAAAGGGTTTATTTACTGAACAGCCTGTCAAAATGGTTTTGAAAATGCCCGCGCATGGCGTCCCTGAATTTATCCGGGGTACCTGTTGCCAGAATATTTACCAGGTCTTTATGTGAAACAAACCTTTTATTGGTGATGGGTTTCTTTAATAAGGGGCTTTGTAATACAAATAAAAAGATGGGTAATAAGAGCTTCTGGAATTTCTTTAAGGTTTCATTACCGGTAATTTCATAAAGTTTACCATGAAATGCATATTCGTGGGTTGCATTAAAAAGGTATTCTTTGGTGGCAGCCGGTTCTTTTTGTACGATTTCCTGCAATTCTTCTATATCCTCCTGGGTAATATGCTGAAAAATGAAATCTGCCATACCAATTTCCAGTACCATCCTGATTTCGAATATTTCCCGCAAGGTCTCTTCTGTTAGGATATGCGGGTTCATGGATTTGCTCAGGTTGGCAAAAATATCCGGACTGGTAATTACAGCCCCTTTTTTCTTTTTAGATTCAATCAGTCCCATCATGCGCAGGCGAAGCAGGGCTTCACGGATCACCGTGCGGCTTACACCCAGGGTTTCTGCCAGTTCCACTTCTTTCGGGATACTGTCGCCCAGCTTTAATTTCTTCTGTTGTAATAATTCCACCAGGTTATTTTCCACTTTATCTACCAGGGAGCTGGTATCGATGGATTTAAACTTTGTTTTCTTGATCGCTGTTGCCATAAAAGTTATGTAATACTTAAAGCAAAAGTAGTTTTTTCTTCCCTTTAAAATTAAAGCCCTTTATACATATAACAAAATTTGGCATCTGTAAGTCGAAAAAAAGCATTTAATTAAAAAAAATATTTGGTGGTATGAAAAATGTATTTACTTTTATTATGTATTACATAATACTTAAACCAATTCTTTTATGCTTAACAAAAACGCTTGCTCAAGACTTTGTCTTTTTCTGAGTTTATTGTTTTTTGCCCTGCAGGTAAATGCACAGGTAAGAAAAATAACCGGGAAAGTAACATCAGCAGATGGTGCGAATCCTTTAACTGGTGTCAGTGTCCTTATTAAAGGAAAAGCCGCTGTTACCCAAACTCTATCCAATGGTTCCTTTGCCTTATCAGTTTCAGATAATGATGTGCTGGTATTGACGTATGTGGGATATCAATCTCAGGAAATTCCTGTTAAAGGAAAAGAGACCATCAATGTAGTATTAAAACCCGAAACACAGGCTTTGAACGATGTAGTGGTGGTAGGGTATGGTACCCAAACCCGGAAAAGCATCACCAGTTCTATTGGTAAAATTGATACCAATGTATTATCCACTGCACCCCGTTCCAATGTGGGCACTGCCCTGCAGGGTTCAGTAGCCGGTGTGCAGGTGGTAAATTCTACAGGTACACCTGGTTCCACCCCTATGATCTTATTGCGTGGTGGTGCATCAATCAATAGTCCGCAGGCACCATTAGTGGTGGTTGATGGAGTTGTTAGGGGGTTAAATGATATTCCTTCTGAAGATATTGCTTCCATTGAATTACTGCGGGATGCTGCTTCTACTGCTATTTATGGTGCCCGTGCCAACAATGGA
>Ga0364880_10277_pt1 | contig 24496 bp, 27 predicted proteins | sample ExccelJu500001D3_5_FD_206927 | JGI IMG/M metagenome (GOLD analysis project Ga0364880, IMG submission 206927) | Enriched cells from Trout Bog Lake Hypolimnion, Wisconsin, USA - BchlTB.July30.5000.01.D3 | ecosystem: Environmental > Aquatic > Freshwater > Lake > Hypolimnion/Profundal zone | place... | reverse complement strand
AGTATAAAGGCTTGTAACCAAAATCTGCCCGTAGCTCAACCGGATAGAGCACCAGCCTTCTAAGCTGGGGGTTACAGGTTCGATTCCTGTCGGGCAGACCATGTATGTTTAAAGTCTCTATGGTGGCTGTAGCTCAGTTGGTAGAGTCCAGGATTGTGATTCCTGTTGTCGTGGGTTCGAGCCCCATCAGCCACCCCATATTTTATAATAAATTCAACAAGTTGAATTTTATGGCCTTCGACACCTCTCCTCTACTTTAGTCTTTTGTCCTTCTCTTGTCCTTTTTGGAGAAGTTGATGGCTACATTTCGTAAGCGTTCTGGTGCTTGGCAGGTCAGATTACAGCGCAAGGGTTTCCCTGAAGTAACTAAAACATTTACAACACGTTCAGAAGCTACCGCTTGGGCTAGAAGCATTGAGTCTGAAATGGATAGAGGTATATTTGTAAATCGTGCAGCAGCAGAAACTACTACCTTTTCCGAGTTGTTAACTCGGTACCTCAATGAAATCACCCCTCATAAGAAGTATTCATCCATAGAATCCTACCGTATTAAGGCTTGGTTAAGATGTCCGTTAGCTAAACGCTTTATGTCGACCCTGCGTTCTTCTGACTTTGCTAGTTGGCGGGATGTACGTATAAAAGACGGTATGTCACCCAATACCCTAAAGCTTGAATTTGCCATTATTTCTCATTTATATTTTATAGCGAGAGCTGAGTGGGGGTTTGAATCTTTAGAGAACCCAATACGTTATCTAAGAATGCCAAAGTTACCAAACGGCAGAAGCCGTCGTGTGAGTGACGAGGAGGTTGAGCTATTAATTCAGCATTCTGGTTCATTAGACTTATCACCAATTCTCAAGTTAGCAATAGAAACAGGTATGCGCAGAGGTGAGATAGCATCCTTAACTTGGAATACGGTTGATTTAAACAAACGCATCTTGGAGCTTAAAGATACCAAGAATGGTGACAATCGTTTTGTGCCCCTGTCTTCAATAGCAATGAATATCTTAACTAGTATTCCTAGGCGAATTGATGGTCGTTTGTTTGGTATGACCCCCCATGCTATTACCTATGCATTTATACGTGCCTGCAAGCGAGCTGAGCTTAAGGATTTGCATTTCCACGACCTCAGGCATGAGGCTGTTACTCGGTTATTTGAGAAAGGGTTAAATGTGATGGAGGTGGGTAGTGTTAGCGGACACAAGACCTTACAAATGCTAAAGCGTTATACACATTTAAAAGTAGAAAACTTACTAGAAAGACTTGGATAAAAACATCCTACAATCACTTTAAATGTACGGGTTGATGTAATGCCTTGAATATGCATTTTTAATGCGTTATAGAAGCTTTATATGCGTTTATAGCTACACTTTAACTACAAATAGAAGTATTGAAAGGCGCTAAGTAACTGCTATATGCATCAATGACTTGAAGGAGCATAATTACCCAACCAATCACAAAGAAGTAATGCCATGCCTAACCAGAATCTTGAAGATGACTCAACAGTTGAATTAGGTTTCACCAGTGATGGCGGCCATGAGTTAGATTATGAAAACTCAAGGGCATTCTATTTGTATTTAATTACTAGAAATGCAGATTTGCTAAGTGGATGTAACACCATTATGAGTGAGTGTTACTCGGCGATAGAACTGAAAACTCGCAAGAAAAAGGAGGTTGCTAGAAAAGTCATTAGACGGATTGCAATTGCACTTTATAAAGAATGGGAAAATGACCCTACTAAATTCCTAAGTATTTCACTAAACAATAATGACTGGACAGTTAACGGAAGGTTTGGGAGGTTAGGTTTATCAGCAATGCAACTCAGAAGAGCTGTTAATAAGCTTAACGATCATGGATTTATCCATTTTCATCGTGCTGATACACAGCATAATCCCGAAGAGAGAAGACAAAGCAGGATTATTGCATTACCTAAACTCATTGAAACCATCCATAAAGTTAATTTAGAGGGTTCCGTTGTTCAGAATCGGATTCGTTTAGATGGCAGGCGATTTCTAGCTCAACTCAATAGACCTAGGATTATTCTAAAAGATGAGGATGGAGTGGTAATTACACCAACCAGAACACCAAGTGACGTAGTTGAGAGTGAGCGATTGCTCGAACGATACCAAGTTATTTTAGATGCTACTGAAATCATCAATCCAGAGACTGGAAGAATTCAAACACCATACGACCAATTCCAATACCGAGTTTTTAGTAGAAACTCTTTTCTCTACAATGGTCGTGTACATGGTGGTTTCTGGCAAACCATCAAAAAGGAATTTAGACCTCACATACTCCTTGATGGAGTATTGACTGTTGAGCGTGATATTAAAGCGACCTTCCCAGTCATTATTTATCATGCTTTAGGCATTGATTATTGGCAACAATTTCATGATGTTCCTCAATCGGAGTTTTATAAAACAGACCCTTATTATTTGGAGGGATATACCGATAGGCATGGATATGAAAAAGCATTTCGTAGTGCCCTAAAGGTCGTATTCAGCTCTGCTATCAACACAACTAATTCAGGAAGGCATCTTGGCTGGTTAACTACTGTCATAAGGCACCAACATTTAAAGACACTGTTAAAAAGGACCCCAGCAGGAATTACAGTTGAAGCAGCAGCAGTCGTTAGTCTTGAAGCTCCAGTATTTATTAAGAAGTTTATTAATGAAAAGCATCCGCTGCTTAGGGATTATTTCTTTGATGAGGCTAATGGGTTGCAGGCTATGAATATGGAAAGTAAGGTTGTACTTAAAGTGATAGAGGTTTTTACTAACTTAAATAAGCCAATCTTAACAGTCCATGATAGCTTCATTGTAAAAGTTGAAGATGATGATTTACTTAAAGAAACCATCGTTAATTGTTATTACAGAACTATGGGCTTTGCCCCATACCTTGAGTAATTTATCGTTTGGTTAACTGGTATTACCTTTACTAGCTAAAGCTAGTAGATAGCTAGTAAGTAATAAGTAATAAGTAATAAGTAGATAGCTAGTAAGTAGTAAGTAGTAGGTAGTAGGTAGTAGAAGTAACAATACCAAGAAGATAAGTCCAATAAAAACCTATGTAATCGTTATATATACTGGATTACAGAAGAATCAATCTATTTGATTAGCAGTGTAATTAAACCTAAAGTGAACGGACAATCTCAGTACAAAACTTTCTAGAAAATAGAACACCACTTAACATCATTTATTGAGAGTGGTAATTTGCCCCTCCCACACCCCTAGCCCAATAGGTTTAATTGCTAGCTAGTGAAATTCGGTAAAGTAACATAACGCACTATTATCTAAAATGCTTCGCACTCAAGCCTTCGGTCAGATAATGAACGCTATGTTAAATTCCCTCTAAGCTTTGTTTATACCCCGCCCATCCAACCATCCGCCCCAAAGGGCTCCCATACTTTAAAGTCATTAATAGGATTCTTTAAAGAAGGAACTCGTGATTGGAACTTGCTATCTCGTGTAGTAATTGCATTTGCACTTATCTATATAAAACATAATCAAACAAAACTTATTGTTTTGCTGCAATTTTCAATTTGTAGTTAGTTATAAATGATGAAACATCAATACCAAGTAATTCAGAAATTTCAATAAATTCTGTGAAGTCCAACCTTCTTTCCCCTCTTTCGTACTTTGAGATAAAGCTCTGAGGAATATTTAATCTCTCTGCTAATTGCACCTGCGTTAGGTGTGCATTTCTTCTAGCCTCGACCAGAAGGTTTCTGAAAATATCATGCTTAAAAGAGTGAAGGGAAGCGACCATACATAGCAAGTAAATCGTAAGTTGCTAAATATCCCAAAACAGGTTAATGTTGACCACAGCATTCTATTTACTAACAATTGCCATATAGGTAATTTTCAATTAATAAGGGGAAACATAATGAAAAAGATTCTTATCGCTACTGCTGTTATTTCAGCATTGGTTTCATCACAAGCATTTGCTGAAGACGCTAAATTAGTTGGTGCTTATGCTGGTGCTGAGCTTGGTTACACAAAAGTTGAGAGCGATGCGCAAGCTACTGCTAATGCTCTTGTGAATGCAGTCGGTGGTTCTGTAATCGTTACACAAGATACAGGTGTAGTGATTGGTAGATTATTTGCTGGTTACAACATTAACGAAAACATTGCTCTTGAGTTAGGTTACTTACAAACAGGCGATGTATCACAACATGCTGCTGGCGTAGCTCGCAATAGTGTAGCGTATACAGGAAGTGCTAATGTTTCTGTGAGCGGTGTTGATTATGCCGTTTTAGTTAGACCAAGCGTTGCCTCTGGTTTAAATGGCTTGTTTGCTAAATTTGGTGGACATTACTTAGAAGCATCACAAGATGCAACACTTACTGGCACAAGTACGGTTTCAGTAAATTCAAGTGTTAAAGGAAGTGGGTTTTTAGTAGGGTTTGGATACCAAGCTGCAGTAGCAGATAATGTTGATGTCCGTGCAACTTATACTTATTACGATAGTGTTGCTGGTGGAAATGGTTACGCGAACGTAGTCTCGGTTGGATTGCTCGGTAAGTTTTAATTGATTAAATGAGCCCACTTCGGTGGGCTTTCTATTTGGGGTAGTTGAAATGAAAAAGATAATAGCAGTTCTATATTTATCAATAATGGTTCTATCAGGTTGTGCAACACTACCTACACCAGAAGCAATGAAGGCTGCTACTTCGTCATACCAATTACCACAAATATCGGAAGCTGGAAAAGCTATTGTTTACGTTGTACGACCATCTGCACTTGGAGGCTTTGTTAGATTTAATGTATTCGTAGATGACCAAGAAGCTTCATCTGAAATGGGTTATACAAGAGCTAGTCAATATATATATTTCAACTTGACCCCAGGCGAACATAAGATATATTCAAAAGCAGAAAATTGGTCAGAAACACTGGTAACAGCTAAAGCTGGAGATATTATATTTATAAATCAGGAGCCTGCAATGGGTATTATCATGGCTAGAAACACGTTATTTAAGATTGATGATTATGAAGGTAAATATCACGTTAAAACTTTGAAGCTTGGTACTATTCTCAAATCAGATAGATAAGAATCTAGAATCTTAAATAAATAAAGATTCTGATTATAATTATTAATAAGAGACTAATCATTCATACAAAGTTATGATGTGTGTATGAAAAGTTATATACTTAACATGTAATTTAGTTAGTAAGTTTTGTCCTTTTTTTGTCCTTTTTGATTAGGACAAAGGGTTAAAAGTTGTTGAGATAATATTCAAAGATGTTGTATCCAATGGGTTTAAGACCTATGGAGACTGTAGCTCAGTTGAATTGTGATTCCTGTTGTCGTGGGTTCGAGCCCCATCAGCCACCCCATATTTTATAAGCCTCACAGCCTAGTGGGGCTTTTTTATTGAATCTTTCATCGTTTTTACTTTAGATAATGGCTGCACTTAACCCAAAGTAATTAATTGCTCTCAGCAGAAGCATCACCTGACGCAGCAGTTAAGCGCTAAATGCTTCTACTCGGCATTATCAATCATTTTTTTGAGACCAGTAGTAAAAAATCTGTATAAGCCTTTGTATAAGCCTTGGCCACTAGATAAACAAAAGGCTTACAGTCGTTAAACTGTAAGCCTTTGTTTTTACTACCGGTATTTGGTGCGCCCGGAGCGATTCGAACGCCCGACCCCTTGGTTCGTAGCCAAGTACTCTATCCAGCTGAGCTACGGGCGCATGCGCAGTATTATACGGCATGCTGCTATTTTGTAAAAGGACTAATTCTATAACTGTTAATTAAAGCTGCACTTTACATAATGGCTTTAAGGATCAGAATGTTATTAACTGGTTAGTGGCTTTGGTAGGTTTGTAATGAGTTTGTAGTAATTATCATCTAAAATACTCAAGATGAAGTATTCAAATAACGTTTTTAACCTCCTATTTTTAGTAATCTGCAGCTTAGTTTTTACAAGTCAGATGGCATGTGCTGAAGATAAAGCTATTGAGCCATCAACCATTCATTGGGATTCCATCCTAGTGACACCTGCATGGTTAAGTCTACATGGCCAATTCACAGATACAACGCAGTACCATCCAAGTTTTAATGCAGCCTCTTCAGGCGCTAACAGTATGCTTGCAACCAGTTCTACAAAAAATACCAATGATATAACTCTTTTTCTTGGGGTGTCATTATGGGAAGGGGCTGAATTATTTTACAATCCGGAAATTGATCAAGGGTATGGCTTATCCAATACATTAGGCCTCGCTGGCTTTTCAAGCGGAGAAGCTTATAAAGTTGGGGCGGGATCTCCTTACATAAAAGTACCCCGGTACTTCTTTCGTCAAACTATTAATCTAGGCGGAGAGTCCGTTAAGCTGAATGACGGTATTAATCAGACGGCTGGCACTAGAACAGCGGACAACCTCATTATCACTGCAGGTAAATTCTCAGTAGTGGATATATTCGATACGAATACATATGCCCATGACCCTAGAGGCGACTTCTTGAACTGGTCCATTTTAGAATCAGGTGCCTTTGACTACGCAGCAGACGCCTGGGGATATACCTATGGGGGTGCAGTGGAGCTCACTAAAGATTGGTGGACGGCGAGGGCGGGTGTGTTTGCTTTATCTGTGATCCCTAATCAGCCATTAATCGATAGTTCATTTCATGACTATGAAACCGTTGTTGAACTGGAAGAGCGTCATCAACTCTGGACTCAGCCAGGCAAATTTAAATTCTTAATGTTTACTAATCACGCCAACATGGGGTCCTACAGCACGGCTATTGCACAAATAGGGACTGATCCCAATGCAGTGCCCAATACGGCATTAGTCAGAAGTTATGCCACTAAAATGGGTGTGGCATTCAATACCGAGCAAGCCATTACGGATCATATTGGATGGTTTGGTCGAGTCAGTTTAAATGATGGGTCAAAAGAAACTTATGACTTTACTGACATTAATCGCTCAGTGGCCACTGGGTTACTAGTTGAAGGAAATTTATGGGACAGACCTAAGGATAAAATAGGGATTGCTTTTGTGGAGAATCAACTTTCTTCCGCATCTGCCAAAAGTTATTTTCAGTTAGGTGGGTTGGGAACATTGATAGGGGACGGCAAGCATTCTGGTTACGCACCAGAGCAAATAATTGAGACCTTTTATTCAATGCAAGTGGAAAAGCATACGACAGTCACTTTGGATTATCAGTGGGCAAATAATCCCGCCTACAATCCCAGTAGAGGACCAATCAATATTCTCGGCTTAAGAATTCACGCCGAATTTTAAATTTACGCATGCGGCGCAGTGCCCATCAGTGATCGGGAATTCGACTTAGATTAAATGATAATAGGACTGTTTTTTGCTAAACAATCTTGCATGAAATTAATGCGTCTTCATCAAAGCGATAAACCGCACATAGGCGATGATAGCCATCAGCAATAATAACGTTACCATTCGCTTTATCTCTGACCAGTAGCAAAGGTGAAACGCTTTCGCCTGTTTTGATTTTTCTAGCATCTTTTCGTACATGGTAATTACTGATACCAAGGAGAGATAAATTAGAGGCTCTGAATAAATCTTTGGCTTTAAAGCTTGTTATCCCGATAGCTCTTAATTGATCAGCGAAAGTTTCGGCCACCTTGTTTTCATAGATTAAGCTTAAGTAAGACGCTGCCGCAGGATAGTCATGGTCTTCGGGAAGGTCTAACCACTTAATCACTTGCTTTGTTTGTTTGGCCATGAGTAAAGCTCCTTATGAAAGTGCTATTTACTATGTTGCGAGTAAACCGATATTACAAAACTATTTCTTTGCTGACGCACTTCTAATTTTAGCCATCTTCTCACGCCACTCGTTGAGCTGCTCTTCCTCAAGTTCTAATTGAAGTGCTATCGCGTCTTCACGGCTCAGCTTATCATTATTTAAGCGCTTTGGCAGTTTGCCGCTCATCCTTGATAGCAGGCGCTCTGCTTCCTCTGTATTTAATAACTTTGCTTTATCAATAAACTCTTCGCTCGCTGTTTTTTTTGCCATGGTTATTGTTGTTCAATCTATATTTATGAGTAAAAGCCATTCTAAGAAGTAGTACGTTCAGCAGGTGTGAATTTTTTGTGACATTTTGGACTTTCAAAGGCGTACTTAAAAAATAGGTGACAAAAAAAGCCCTTTATATAAAAGGGCTTAGGCTGCCTTAGATTTTAATCGTGCGCGACAATGAACCCTTCAATAATTTCTGGTTTCTGGTAGATGACGCCTTTGTTATCAATCTTGCGAATACGTAACCAATCGGCAAACTGCCTGTCAGTGAGAGTCCCCGCAGCAACATCTAACATGACTTGAATTGCATCTTCTATAGTGTATTTGATGCTCGCTCCATTATCAGCTAAAAATAAACGTGTAACAATCCAGCCTGTACGCTTATTACCATCATTAAAACCATGGTTTCTCGTGAGCCCATAACCATAGATAGCGGCCAAATCAAATATATCGGGTTTGGGGTCACCATAAGATTCTAATTGTTGAGGTCTGGCAATTGCTGAATCAATCAAATTATCATCTTTAACGCCATCTAAGCCCCCATGTTGTGACAACTGCACGTCATGAATAGCCAAAACAGTATCGCGACGAACCCAGCGCCAAGCTGTCATTTAGCAAGCTCACGTAAAATTTCGCGATCTTCACGCATAATTTTTTCGGCTAAAGTCATTTGACGCCCAAAATCAGGGTTATATGGTGTAATTCGCAATCCACCGCCTGGGGCATCTGTAAGATACAGAGTGTCACCTTTTTGTATATTCAATTTGACTTTGGCTTCCTTGGGAACAATAAAGCCTTCGGATGCTCCGACGGTCGTTAATTTAAAAGTAAGCATATTAGTCTCCTATATAATTATTATTATATATATATACCTATAATTTTACAAACCAAATATGGTTGATTAATTAAGCCTAAAAGAGACGGGTACCAATACACTTAAGTCGTGCTCACGTAAATCGATGGGTGGTTGACTAAATGGGGTTGCCTTTTTCACCATTTCTAGCGCTTGATTATCGAGTAACTCGTAGGTGCTCGATTGATAAACATTTGCTGCGATAAGCTTACCGAGGCTATTTATTTGCAGTTGTAGTACCACTATCCCCTGTTGCCTAGACTGCTTGGAAGCGGGTGGATATTGCTTAAATTTCGCAATTTCTTGTGATAGCAATATACCGTATTGAGCACGTTTATTTTGTGTATCAGCAGCGCTTGGTTTCTGCGGCGGCAAATCGACTTTTTGTGGAGATGCTAACGCTATAGGCTCTTGTTTTATATCCCTTGTTTCGGTTGCAATGATGGCTATATCGCTGGCATTTTTTTGATCAGTGATTGGGGTGTCGATATTGGTTTCTGCTCCTGATGTTGGTGGATTTTTCGGAGGAGGTTCTGAGGGAGATTTTTTTGCTACTATTGTTAGTGCTCAAAAAGACCAGGCATTAAGTATTGAGTCAGAGGTCAACGTTGGAACGCCGGTGATTGATGAGTGTCAGCCAGAGAAAATTTGTCCTACCCAGCCTAATTTGTGACATTAAATTTTCTTAAATGGAAGCATTGGCAATCTGCCGAAGCTTTCTTGAATAAGGATTGAAATTATTTCTGGGGAATGCAAACCAAATAAATTGACTAGGGTAGAAGTTGCTTAACTGAGTCCTATTTAATGACGGCAGTTTTAGCCAACTCTTCAACTAGCACTTTGCGTTTTGCATCCATCAAGCCTTTAGTCACATTAAGCTTAACCTCATCATAAGGCGCTGGTTTAAATTTACGTACATCATCCACCTTCAGAATATGCCAGCCTAAATTAGTCTGCACAGGATTACTGACACTACCCTTTTTAAGGCTAAGAATGATGTCATCTAGTGGCTTAACAATCATCGTCGGTAGTAGCCAACCCAACTTACCACCTTGCGCCGCTGATGGCTTGTCCATCGATTTTTCTTGGGCAATACGCTCAAACGGTTCATTATTTTCTAAGCGCTTTGCCACTTCCTGCGCTTCTTGCTCGCTACTTAGTAAAATCTGTGACACGGCATATTCGTTTGAATTTTTACCGATTTTGGTTGATTCTAATTGGCGGTTATATTCTTCGCGTACTTGTTCGTCTTTAATCGGATTTTGATTAAAGTAATCTGCAAACCAAGCGTCTACCAATACTTGTTGTTGTACTAGTTTCATTTGCGCCCTAACTTCAGGTGAAGCATCCAATTTTTTCTTATGCGCATCACCCGCCACTAGTTCGCGCACGATGAGCTCATTTAAGATTGCATTTTCTACTTCTGGCGTGATTTTTTGACCCTGCGCTTGCAGGTTATGCAAGAACTGATTGAGTTGGTCGCGGGTAATGGCAACACCATTCACGGTTTTTAAGACTTTCTGCGCATCTGAGCTGGTTAAAGCTTTAGGTTCTTTAGTGACCTTGTCGGCAGCAATGGCTGTGAAGTTGGTGGAGATGAGCGCTAAACAAAATAAAGCGTTAAGCATGTTCGTCAGGCGGAAAGTTTTCATTTGAGGTGTCTAGTAAGAATGATTGAGCAAATTATAAGCTAACATCGATCAATATTACTTAGATAATACTGATTTAAAAAGTTGGTAAAGCCCAGTTGTAGTCCACTGGGGTTAAAGCTAGAGAATTGTTGCAGAGATGGGTTGATATTTAATCTAGAGAAGCCGTAACTAATGTTAGCTAGTTGCGATTTGTTACATTAAAAGCTAATGACTAATCCAATCAATCAGCTTAAGCCTTGGGATGCGATTAAATTCTTTAGTGTTGTTAGTGACTAGCGTCAAATTTAAGCTTAAAGCATGGGCTCCTATCAACGTATCAAGAGGACCTATAGGAGTTCCTTGCTTTTCTAGATCGGTTCTGAGTTTGCCATAAAAAAATGCAGCCATATGGTCAAAATCAGCTACTTCTAATGGCAGAATAAACTCGTCTAGGGCCGCTTTGTTTTGCTCTTGATATTGGCTTTTAGCAACTCCATCGCGCAACTCTGCCAATGTGATAGAGGAAATGCAAATATCACCCACTTGATAATCATTGAACTTTTGCAGTATATCTTTTGGTTTGTTTTTAATAATTGCGATGCAAATGTTTGTATCTAGCATTAGCTTCATGCAAACATATCTTCACGAATTTGTGGGTCAGGCTGATTGCGATTATCCATAAAATCACTACTGAATTTGTTTAAGCTGCTAGCAAGAACGTCCCAAGAGTGATTGGCTGGTATTAGTATCACCATATTGCCTAATCTTTTGATAATAACTTCGTCACCTTCAAATCGGAACTCCTTAGGCAGGCGTACTGCCTGACTTTGTCCATTTTGAAATAATTTGGCAGTTTTCATAAGCAACCCCTTAATATATATTTAAAGTATATACCTAAGGAAGGTGATGTCAAGTTGAGTTTTTTGGTAGATTCTGGTGTTCTTATTTAGCCCATTGCAGTACACGTCAGATCTTACTGATAGGCTGCTTAATTTGCATTGAGGTGGCTAGCGAAACTGCTCGGACAATTTGATTGCTGCTTGATTCTACTGCTATGATGCCCACTTAAGATATGTGATGAAAACAAAAAAGCACTTATCTTAACTCATTGAATAATAAGTAAAAATAAGTGCTTTTTATGTTTGGCGGAGAACGAGGGATTCGAACCCTCGATACAGGGTTAAGCCCGTATGCTTCCTTAGCAGGGAAGTGCCTTCGACCACTCGGCCAGCTCTCCGTTTATTCCAATTTCGCTTACATAGGCTTTCGCTTATGAGGGCGCGATATTACTTGAATTACAGACAAAAATCAACGACATCCTCAATCAATATTGACTGAAAAGGCTGGATTTTGTTTTATGCCGCTTCTAACTCAAATGCTTTGTGCAATACGCGCACAGCTAACTCTAAGTATTTCTCATCAATGACCACGGCAATTTTGATTTCAGACGTTGAAATCATTTGAATGTTGATGCCTTCTTCTGCCAATGTGCGGAACATTTGACTGGCAATGCCCACATGTGAACGCATGCCAACGCCTACGATAGAAACTTTAGCAATTTTATCGTCACCACGAATTTCGCGTGCGCCGATATGGCCTTGTACCTTATCATTCAAGATGGCCAAGGCTTTGTTCAAGTCGTTTTTATGCACAGTGAACGTGAAGTCGGTCGTGCCGTCCGCGCCTACATTTTGAATAATCATATCAACGTCGATATTCGCATCGGCGACTGGACCTAAAATTTGATAAGCAATGCCTGGTTTGTCAGGGGCGCCTAATACAGTAATTTTCGCTTCATCGCGGTTAAAGGCTATGCCTGAGATAATTGGTTCTTCCATATCGTTTTCCTTACCATCTTCTTCAAATGTAATCAGTGTGCCTTCGCCTTCTTCTTCAAAGCTTGAGAGCACGCGTAATTTAACTTTATATTTGCCGGCAAATTCAACCGAACGTATTTGCAATACTTTTGAACCTTGAGAGGCAAGCTCTAACATCTCTTCAAAAGTGATTGATTTTAGGCGGCGCGCTTCTGGCACCATGCGTGGGTCGGTGGTGTAAACCCCATCCACATCAGTATAGATTTGGCATTCATCAGCACCTAGTGCAGCGGCTAATGCTACTCCAGTGGTATCTGAACCGCCACGACCTAGCGTCGTAATGTTGCCATGTTCGTCCACCCCTTGAAAGCCAGCGACGACACATACATAGCCTGCATCTAAATCCGCTTTTAGATTGTGTTGATCAATATTCAAAATGCGGGCTTTGGTGTGTGCGTTGTCAGTGAGGATTTTCACTTGCGTGCCAGTGTAGCTTTTGGCTTTGATGCCAAGCTCAATTAAAGCCAGTGCAGTTAAACCGATGGTGACTTGCTCGCCAGTAGAAATAATGGTGTCAAGTTCACGTGGATCTGGTTCTGCCATTAACTCTTTAGCAAGGGTAATCAGTCGATTGGTTTCTCCGGATATTGCTGAAACTACCACCACAATCTGATGCCCCATTGCTTTATAGCGTGCTACGCGACGTGCTAATTCACGAATTCGCTCTGGATTCGCGACTGAAGTGCCGCCATATTTTTGTACGATTAGTGCCATGGTTAACTCTTTTTATTGACCTTAATTAAATTTGATACGCTATGCAATCTTGCTAGCGACCCACTCTTTTACACTTGCTAATGCTTTTGGTAATTGGCTAGCATCCGTGCCGCCCGCCATCGCCATATCTGGTTTGCCGCCACCTTTGCCGCCTACTTGGCTTGCCACATGATTGACTAAATCACCTGCTTTGATTCGATTGATTAAATCTGCAGTGACGCCAGCAGCTAAGCTTACCTTGCCATCACTACTTGAGGCTAAGACAATGACGGCAGATTTAAGTTTGTCTTTCAGCTTGTCCATGGTTTCGCGTAGTGTGTTTGCGTCTGCACCATCCAAGTTCGCTGCCAGTAATTTAAAACCGCCAATATCAATCGCCTGATCCGCTAAGTCATCCCCTTGGGCTGAGGCCAGTTTTGACTTTAAACGCGCTAATTCTTTTTCTAACGATTTCACGTGATCTAGAATTTGGACAATTTTGCCTGGCAATTCATGGACGGGTGATTTTAATTCATCTGCTGCAAGGTTGAGCAATGAGCGTTGTGTCTGCATTAATTTCAACGCGCCGTTTCCAGTAGTGGCTTCGATACGGCGAATACCCGAGGCTACCCCAGATTCACCGATGATTTTAAATAGGCCAATATCCCCTGTACGCGTCACATGCGTGCCGCCACATAGTTCGCGCGAACTACCGATATCTAGCACACGCACTTCGTCACCGTATTTCTCGCCAAATAGCATCATAGCGCCAGTTTTCTGCGCAGACTCTATATTCATCACACGCGCTTGCGTGGCTTGGTTGGTAATAATTTCTGCATTCACGATTTGCTCTACTTTAGCAATTTCTGCATCCGTCACTGGCACATTATGCACAAAGTCAAAACGAGTTTTCTCGGTATCTACCAGTGAGCCTTTTTGCTGTACATGCTCTCCCAATACTTCACGCAAAGCCTTATGCATGAGATGGGTGGCAGAGTGGTTGCGAATCGTGTTGGCACGGGCTTGTGTATCCACTTTAGCTACAATTTGATCGCCCACTTTTAAAGTGCCGGTACTTAGCACACCGTGATGGCCAAATACATGCGCTTGGATCTTTTGTGTGTCTTCCACTGCAAAAATGCCATCACTACTGCGTAAGATTCCACTGTCGCCAATTTGACCGCCAGATTCTGCATAGAATGGTGTGGTGTCTAGCACCACTACACCAAGATCACCTTCAGTTAACTGCGTGACAGCGATGCCGTCTTTATATAGCGCCAATACTTGTGCTGTGGTTTCTAAGGTTTCATAACCTTTAAAATCGGTTCCGGCACCACTGTATTCTAAGTTGGTGGCCATTTTAAATTTGCCCGCTGAGCGTGCTTGATCTTTCTGACGGCTCATTGCGGCATTAAAAGCGTCGCTATCAACAGTAACATTGCGCTCACGGCAGATGTCGGCAGTCAGGTCTAGCGGAAAGCCATACGTATCATGCAATTTAAAGGCGGTTTCACCGTTAAATATTTCTTGGGTATGACTGAGCTCAGCTTCTAATATGGCCATGCCATTATCAATGGTTTCAAAGAAGCGGTCTTCTTCTAGCTTTAACATCTCCATAATGCGCGTTTGATTCGCGACCAATTCAGGGTAAGCACTTCCCATGGAGGCTACTAAGTCAGGTACGATTTTATAGAAGAATGCCGCGCGTGCATTAAGTTTATAACCATGACGAATGGCGCGGCGAATAATCCGGCGGAGCACATAGCCGCGACCTTCGCTACTAGGAATGACGCCGTCTGCGATTAAGAAACTACACGCACGGATATGGTCGGCTAATACTTTGAGTGATGGGCTATTTAAATCGCTACTACGCGTTTCGCGTGCGGCGGCTTTAATGAGATCTTGAAATAGGTCAATTTCGTAGTTAGCGTGGACATGCTGCAATACCGCAGTGACACGCTCTAAACCCATACCCGTATCAACACTCGGTTTTGGGAGCTTGTGCATCACACCCGCTTCATCGCGGTTGAACTGCATAAACACATTGTTCCAAATTTCAATAAAGCGATCACCGTCTTCATCTGGACTACCTGGAGGGCCGCCGAAATGTTGTGGTCCATGATCGTAAAATATTTCGGTACAAGGTCCACAAGGCCCAGTGTCACCCATCATCCAGAAGTTATCTGAAGCGTAGCGTGCGCCTTTATTATCGCCGATGCGAATAACGCGCTCAGCAGGGACGCCCATGACTTTAGTCCAGATATCGTAGGCTTCGTCATCATCAGCATAGACGGTGACGGTCAATTTATCTTTAGGTAATTTAAATACTTCGGTCAGCAACTCCCAAGCGTAAGCAATTGCTTCTTCTTTGAAATAATCGCCAAAACTGAAGTTACCCAACATTTCAAAGAAAGTATGGTGGCGAGCGGTGTAGCCTACATTTTCTAAGTCATTATGTTTGCCACCTGCGCGTACACATTTTTGACTAGAGCTGGCGCGGGTATAAGGGCGTTTATCAAAACCTAGAAATACGTCTTTAAACTGGTTCATGCCAGCATTGGTAAATAACAGGGTAGGGTCACCTGCTGGGACTAGCGAGCTGGACGGCACAATTTGATGGCCTTTGGAGGCGAAAAAATCGAGAAATGCTTGGCGAATTTCGTTGGTGCTAGGGTTGCTACTCAGTTTAATCGTCATTTTTTATAGTTTTAGCGAATACAGCTTTAGCTTACTCGCCCTTAGTTTGGCTTAAAACCTGTTTAATAATATCAAAACCAAAACCGCGGCTTTGTAAAAATCTAGCGTGTTTGGCCCACTCTTCCCGAGTGGCCGGACTGTCTTTAAATTTCTTGCGCCACACCTCGCGCGCATTATCAAGTTCATTTACTTTAATTTGGCTTACCGCAGCTGCAATCAGATCATCGGCAATGCCTTTTTCACGGAGTTCGTTGGCGACACGCGCACTGCCAAATTTTGCTTTGCGCGCATGCACCAACTGCTCTGTAAACCGCGCATCGGATAACCAACCACGCGTTCTAAAATCATCCAACAATGCGCCGATGTCGTCATCCTCTTCGGCAAAGCTTTTAAGTTTTTTACCTAGCTCAGCGTAAGAATACTCACGCTTAGCTAAATAATCGAGCGCACGCTGGCGCAAACTTTTGGCTGGGCTGTAAATGAGATTGCCTTGCGTTTAAATGCTTGCTGACTAATCTTCCTCAGGACGTGCAGTTGGCATGGCTTCACTCACTGCTTTCAAATTGGCGCGAATTTTTGCGTCAATTTCATCAGCGACTTCAGGATGCGCTTTTAGGTATTCACGTGCATTGTCTTTACCTTGGCCAATTTTTTCGCCATTGTAGCTATACCAAGAACCCGCTTTTTCAACGAGCTTTAAATTAGAACCTAGCTCAATAATTTCGCCTTCGCGTGAAATGCCTTCGCCATACAAGATATCAAACTCTGCTTGTTTGAATGGAGGCGCTACTTTGTTTTTAATGACTTTAACGCGTGTCTCACTGCCAACGACTTCGTCACCTTTTTTGATGGCGCCAGTACGACGAATGTCTAAACGCACTGAAGCGTAGAATTTAAGTGCATTACCACCGGTAGTCGTTTCTGGGTTACCGAACATGACGCCGATTTTCATACGAATTTGGTTAATAAAGATCACCAATGTATTCGTGCGTTTGATATTACCAGTTAGCTTACGTAAAGCTTGGCTCATCAAGCGTGCTTGCAAGCCCATATGGCTGTCGCCCATTTCGCCTTCAATTTCAGCGCGGGGGGTTAATGCTGCTACCGAGTCAATAACTACGATATCTACTGAGCCTGAGCGCACCAACATATCGACAATTTCAAGCGCTTGCTCACCAGTGTCTGGCTGTGAAATTAAAAGATCAGGGACATTGACACCAAGCTTTGCTGCATATTGCGGGTCTAACGCATGCTCAGCATCGATAAATGCGGCTACACCGCCGGCTTTTTGCATTTGTGCAATCACTGAAAGTGTTAGCGTAGTTTTACCTGATGATTCTGGACCGTAGATTTCGACCACACGTCCGCGTGGTAAGCCGCCTATGCCAAGGGCAATATCAAGGCCTAAAGAACCTGTCGAAACGGACTGTATATCTTCGCCTATGTTGCTGTCGCCCATACGCATAATAGAGCCCTTGCCAAATTGCTTTTCGATCTGCGCTAATGCTGCGGCAAGTGCCTTGCTTTTGTTATCATCCATATGGTTTTGCCTTTGAGTTTTCTGATTAATTTCTGACTGCAATTATTTCATAAATCTAGGCTTAAAGTAAGCGTAATTAATGTTTCTAAGGCATGAATAACCGACTGTTGACGAATGGTTTCTCGATTTCCAGAAAAGTGCTGAGTCTGCGTCATTATTTGTTGCCCATCCCCTCGATTAAAGCCTTTTGGGGTACTAAAGCCAAAACACACGGTGCCGACAGGCTTAATTACTGTACCGCCATTGGGACCCGCAATACCAGTGATGGCAATGGCCACTTGCGCATGACTATGTTGGTAGGCGCCTAACGCCATTTCTGCCGCGACTTCCTCGCTGACCGCGCCATGTTCGCTTAATGTTTGTGCGCTTACCCCTAACATTTCTTGTTTAGCGACATTGCTGTAGGTCACATAACTGCGCTCAAACCAAGAGGAACTTCCGGGGATCGCAGTGATATATTGTGCCAGCATACCGCCGGTGCAAGACTCTGCCAAAGTTAGCATGAGGTTGTGTGATTTTAGGCACTGACCTAAGTTGGAGGACAGGGTTAATATTGTGTCGTTATCCACACCAAGGCCTCTAGACAAATGATGGCATAAATTGCAGCCAATAAATCATCAAACATCACACCAAAACCATTTTTGAGTTTGGCATCACATTGCCGAATCGGGTAGGGTTTCCAAATATCAAATAGGCGAAATAACAGAAAAGCCGCAAGCCACCACTCCCACTCTACTGGGCAAAAGGTGAGAACTAAAAGCATGGCAACAATCTCATCCCAAACAATACCGCCGTGATCAACCACCCCTAAGGCTTTACCGGTGATGCTACAAATAGGAATGCCAATGAGAAATAAGACGGCGATCAACGTCCATTGCATAGATAGCGGCAATGCTTCAGTCATCCATGCCAACGGAAGCGCCATTAAGGTGCCAAAGGTGCCTGGTGCTTTTGTGGCTAAGCCGCTACCAAACCCCAATCCTACGAAATGGGCAGGGTGTTGCAATAGAAACTGTAGATTGGGAGTTTTAGCTAAAGTGGTCAAAACCGGTTTCCTTTAATTCTAGAACTTCGCCATCTAGGCCAAGTAAACGGACACCAGTACCGGAGATCATCTGGCCAATCATGGTTAAAGGCAAATTAAGATGTGTACTTAATTTGAGAATTTCAGCCCGTTTAGTTGGCGCGGCGCTAAAACAAAGTTCGTAATCATCACCACCTGCCAATATCATTTTTAATAGCTGTGGGTCGCGTAACCCTCTGTCGAAAATAACGTTCTTCGAATACGGAATCTCAGTGAGCTTAAGGCAGGCGCCGAGCTTGGATGCCTCTAGGATATGTCCTAAGTCACCCAGTAGGCCATCAGAAATATCAATAGCACTATGCGCAATGCTACGTAAAGCTAAACCTAATGCTACTCTGGGTTCGGGTGTATCAAGCGCCTGCTTACAGACTGCCAATAGTGCCTCTGGTAATGTACATTTCCCTTGCAGGTGCGCTAAAGCCAGTGCCGCGTCACCGAGTCGTCCGGAAACCCAAATATCATCATCCAACTGCGCGCCATTACGTTTTAATGCTTTGCCATTAGGGACTTCCCCTATGATTTGCACGCTGATGGTTAAGGGTCCTCGTGTAGTGTCGCCCCCAATTAAATCCACATCAAAGGCTTGGGCACAGGCAAAGAATCCTGCGGAAAACTGTTGCAACCATACTGGGTCATTATTAGGTAAGGCGATTGCTAGCGTTGCCCACTTAGGGTCAGCGCCCATCGCGGCCATGTCGGAGACATTGACTGCTAGGGATTTCCAGCCAATAGAGTAGGGGTTGGCATCTTCAAAAAAATGGGTGCCAGCAACCAGCATGTCACTGGAAATGGCAAGTTGCATGGAGGTATGACAGGAAATTAAGGCTGCGTCATCCCCTATACCAAGATCGGTATGCTTGGTAGTGCGGGTAAAATGCTGCCGTATTAAATCAAATTCTGACATGGGAAGTTACGCCGATTTTGGTGTAGCAGATTTAGGTCGGAATGCTTTCACTATCGGCTCATGCGTTTCTATAAATGGTGCGCCAATTAAATCTAAACAATAAGGCACGGCAGCAAATATGCCATGCACTGTCGTTAGGCCAGATTCGTCTTTTAGCCCTTCTAATGTTTGTGCAATTGCTTTGGGTTGGCCCGGCAAGTTGATGATTAAACACTGCTTACGAATCACCGCTACTTGTCTCGATAGAATGGCAGTGGGTACAAAATTTAAACTAATCTGGCGCATCTGCTCACCGAAGCCCGGCATCACTCTGTCGGCTACCGCTAAAGTGGCTTCAGGAGTGACGTCACGCAAAGCGGGGCCCGTACCGCCGGTTGTTAATATCAAGTGACAATCTTCATGATCAACGAGATCGCGCAAGGTCAATTCAATGTCAGCTTGCTCATCTGCAATCAAGCGCGTCAAAATTTGTTTAGGTGTTATAACGGCTTTGTCCAGCCAATACTCAAGTGCTGGAATGCCTTGGTCGGCATAGATGCCGCGACTCGCTCGGTCGCTAATCGAGACTAAGCCAATTTTAATGAATTGTTTTGTCATTCATGTGTCGTATAGTTTAAATTAATGTTTAATCATACCATCACCAATCAAAAAGGACTTTTTCATGGCATTTATTCCTCGTGATAACCACCGTCAACAATCAGAAGTGATCGTCAAAGTGAGTAAGACTAAGTTAATGATTTGCAGTTTATTGTTACTCAGTCTAGGGGCAATATTATTCACATCACAGTCACATGCGACTGAACCCAACTTGTATGAGAAAAACTATAAAGAACAAAATAGTGGTCAATTAAAGTCACTGGAAGCGAATCCAGACACGAAAATGTATGTTAGTAACCATAAGGAAGATGACAACATTAGTATGCTGGAAAATGGTTATGACATGATTGGCTCTTCAGGTTTTGATGGTGTGGCAGTGCCTGTTGAAGGCGCACTGGAACTTGGCCGAGCGATTAAAGCGGATACGGTTTTAGTTTACAGTAAATATGCACCGACAAAAACCTCCGCCTCTAAAATCCAACTGGTGAGAGAAGCCGCCAAACATGGTGGTGAAATTGATGCCAAAGATTTTGTAGAAGAACCTACGCAACACAAGTATTACGCCAGCTACTGGGCTAAATTGCCTATGCCGATATTGGGTGTGCATATTATCAAGCTAACAAAAAAAACAAGTGATGGTGAAGTTGCCGTGAGTAAAGTGGAGCCTGGCCTGAAAGTTATTGCGGTCATTAAGTCTTCTCCAGCGGCCATTGCGAAGATTGTGAAAGATGATGTTCTTCTCTCAATAGGGGATGTGGCATTGGAGAAACCAGATGATTTGTTTGGAGCAGTGCGGCGGTATGCAGGTCAAACGGTCATGTTGAAGGTAGGGCGTGATGGCGCAATTATGAATATTGATGTGGCTTTAAATTCAAGCAAAAAATAGCTAACAGTTACGCTTGGTAGCGCCTGCCGATTAAAGCAGGCGCCAAGTGTTTCATATCCTCGTCAGCGATGCTTTCGTCGTCAGTTTGCACTGTGCTTTGCGTGACTTCGCGCAATATTTTGAATATTTCACGGCTGCTTTTAGGTGGCTTACCAGCGGCGAGCTCTTTTTGAGCATTGCGTACCAAGGTGCGTAACTGTTGAATGTCAGTGTGAGGGTATTTTGCAATAAATTCTGAAAGGACATTGGCGTCAGCAATCATGCGATCACGCCAGTTTTCTAGTCCATGAAAATAAGCATTTTCAGCAGTATGTTTGCCATCCCATCTGGCAAGCTGTTCTAAGATGGGCGCGTTATCAATTTCGCGCATTAATCTGCCTAAATATTGCTTATGTCGCCTAGTGGCACCATTAGCAGTAATTTTCTTGGTATCTAAAATAGCCGTTAGTACCGTATCTGGTAAGTCTAATTTAAGTAGTTTATCTTTAGGTAATGCAGATAGACGTACGCCCAAGTCTTGTTGTGCGTCTGCCTCAGCTTTCAATTGGGTTTTGCTGATAGGGGTATCCGCTTCCAAAGTGGCCGCTAAATTGGCATCCTGATTGAAATCAATGCCTGTGTTTGTCTTTTTAGGTTTCATGGTGGGGTATGATAGCATTTTTGCGCACTGGTTTAGCGTGCGCTGGGCTTATTTGGCAAGAGTACTTATTAATATGACGGGGCAATATGGCAGATTCTGGTTTTAGTTATAGTTTAGATGAAATTAAGCAGATGTCTGCGGATGTGCTTAAAGTAGCCAAAGGGTATGGTGCCAGTTCCGCAGAAGCCGAGCTGAGCTTAAGTATAGGACAGAACGTTTCTGTGCGCTTAGGGCAAACCGAAACCATCGAATATAACCGTGATAAAGGAATGTCGGTTACAGTGTATTTTGGCCAACAAAAGGGACATGCCAGCACCTCTGATTTAAGTGCACAAGCATTAAAAGATACCGTGTTAGCCGCTTGCAATATTGCTAAATATACCGCTAAAGATGAGTTCTGTGGCCTGGCCGATGCCAACTTAATGGCTAAAGATATTGAGGATTTAGATCTTAATCATCCGTGGCAGATTTCAGTAGAAGAAGCGGTGGCTATTGCTCAAACCTGTGAGTCCTCGGCAATGGATGTTGATCCGCGCATTAATAACTCTGAAGGTGCCAGCGTTTCAACTGGAAGTGGTTACTTTGCCTACAGTAACAGCCATGGTTTTACTGGCGGATATGCTAGCTCACGCCACGGTATTAGTTGTTCAGTGATTGCCGAAGATGACGATAATATGCAGCGTGATTACTGGTATAGCACTGCACGAGCATCATCAGATCTAGATACACCATTACATATTGGAAAAATAGCAGGTGAGCGGACGGTGCGGCGCCTAAATTCTAAAAAGATTAAAACTTGTCAGGTGCCAGTGTTATTTGAGGCGCCCTTAGCTAGTGGCTTGATTTCATCATTGGTTAGTGCTATTTCAGGGGGGAATTTGTATCGTAAGTCCTCATTTTTACTTGATAGCTTAGGTAAGCAGGTCGCGAGTTCATTGCTAAATATCTATGAAGACCCCCATTTACTTCGTGGTTTAGCTAGCAGTCCGTTTGATAATGAAGGTGTGGCAACTTATTCCCGCCAACTGGTCAAAGATGGCATATTGCAGGGCTATGTATTGGGCAGTTATTCAGCGCGTAAGTTGGGAATGAAAACTACAGGCAATGCGGGTGGCAATCACAATTTAATTGTGCAATCTGGACCTACTGATTTTGCTGGATTACTAACACAAATGGGCACTGGTGTATTAGTGACTGAGTTGCTGGGTAGTGGTATGAATATGGTGACTGGTGATTACTCTAGAGGTGCTGCTGGTTTTTGGGTGGAAAATGGTGTGATTGTACATGCGGTCGAAGAAATTACCATTGCAGGCAATATGGCCGATATGTTGAAGTCGATTATCGCCATCGGTAATGATGTGCTAGTGCAGGGATCTAAACAGGTAGGCTCTATATTGATTGAGCGTATGACCATCGCTTCAGATTAAGTTTATTAAAGAGCAACGCCTTGACTATCAAACAGCCCCTCAAATAAGATTGAGCTTAAGTAGCGCTCTCCAGAATCAGGTAATACCACCACTATGATTTTACCTGCATGCTCAGTGCGCTGAGCATAACGTATGGCCACAGCGACAGCTGCGCCGCATGAAATGCCAGCAAGTATTCCCTCTTCCTTAGCCAATCGTTGCGCGTAAAGAACTGCCTCTTCATTACTCACTTGCTCAATTTCATCCACCACAGATAGGTCAAGTACACTAGGCACAAAACCTGCTCCTATCCCCTGAATCTTATGCGGACCTGGCTTGATATCCAAACCGGCTCGATGCTGAGTAAGCACTGGACTAGCTGCAGGCTCAACAGCGACAGTCAGAATAGATTTGCCCTGAGTTCTTTTAATGTAACGTGATACACCGGTAATCGTGCCACCGGTGCCTACGCCCGATACGAAAATATCAATCTTGCCCTCGGTATCTTCCCAAATCTCTGGCCCAGTAGTCGTTTCATGAATATCTGGGTTAGCCTGATTTTTAAATTGCTGCAGCAGTACATAACGATTAGGGTCAGAAACGGCAACCTCTTCAGCTTTCGCAATCGCACCGCTCATCCCTTTGGCACCTTCAGTCAGAATCAGCTTTGCACCATAGGCAACCAGTAATTTACGTCGCTCTATACTCATGGTTTCTGGCATAGTTAATGTTAACGGAATACCCTTTGCTGCAGCTACAAAAGCTAGCGCAATCCCCGTATTGCCGCTGGTTGGCTCAATCAACTCTTTGCCTGGCCCTAGCAATCCACGCTGTTCCGCGTCCCACACCATCGCAGCCCCAATACGGCATTTCACAGAATAGGCTGGATTACGTCCTTCAATTTTCACCAGTACTGTGGCATTTGCCCCATCAGTAATATGATTTAACCTAACGAGCGGCGTATGCCCTATAGACTTTGCATTATCCTCAAACCATTTAGTCATTTTATGCCCCTTCAATATTTCATTACGTAAGCAGTAATATCCACTTGATGTTATTAGATTACTTTAGCAAAACTGTTGCATCATATTTAATAATAATTTCTTATTTGTATATATTTTTTTCGTATATTTTGTAGATAAAAGGATAAGTGAATTGAATCTGCCTTATACAGGCGTTGGATTAAGGTGCTTCAGACCCAAGCGGACTGTTATTTCTAAAAAGAAGGCTAGAATTTTTGACCGCTACTTTTTAATTAATTTAAATAAGTAAATGCCGGCAGTCATTGAGCCTACAAATAAGAATGTTTGTATATTACCAAAAAATAAAGATGTAACCGCAGGGGCTGGGCAATAACCTACCATCCCCCAACCAATTCCAAATAAAGCAGAACCAATGATTAATGACTGATCAATATCTGTTCTTTTGGATATTTCCAGATCTAAATCAAGAAATGATGCTTTCATTATTTTGGCATAGTTAAAAGCAAAGTAACTGACTGCTATTGCTGAAATCATGACAAGCACTAATGATGGATCCCAATGTTCACCCACTGTTAAGAAACCAATAATCTTAGAGGGGTTGGTCATTTGAGAAACGATGAGACCAAGTCCAAATAAAATGCCGGCTAATAAGGAAATGAAACTACTCATACAAATAAGTGCTGTATTAAAAAGACAGTTAGCACCCCGAA
>Ga0364880_10272_pt1 | contig 25013 bp, 22 predicted proteins | sample ExccelJu500001D3_5_FD_206927 | JGI IMG/M metagenome (GOLD analysis project Ga0364880, IMG submission 206927) | Enriched cells from Trout Bog Lake Hypolimnion, Wisconsin, USA - BchlTB.July30.5000.01.D3 | ecosystem: Environmental > Aquatic > Freshwater > Lake > Hypolimnion/Profundal zone | place... | reverse complement strand
TAAGTGTGTTGAAAAGACGTTGTAAAAACTCTTCCGCACTAATAGGTTTGCCGTCTACATAAAACATCGTGCTAGTCATACTTTGGATTTCACGTGTTTTACCATCACTGAGCTTAATTTTGATTTTCTTCTCTTTTTCACCGCCACCTTCACAAACGCATGGACTTGAATTACAAACGTCGCAAACATTGCCTGTTGGCTTTTCACAAACGCAAGGTTTTTGATTACAAATCTTACAAGGCTCTTTTGGATTTACTTCACAGATACAAGGATTGTTACTACACTTTTCACAAATCGGTTCGCCGTCCCATCCAGCATCATTAAACAAGTGATATGCGTTAACAAAATCAATAATTGTGAAATAGTGCTTACCTTCAAAAAGTCGTGTGCCACGTCCAATAATTTGCTTAAATTCAATCATGCTATTAACTGGACGCATTAAAACTACATTTCTAACATTGCGAGCGTCTACACCTGTTGTCAGCTTTTGACTGGTAGTAAGAATTGTTGGAATTGATTTTTCGTTATCTTGAAATTGCCTTAAGTAATTGTCACCAATAACACCATCATTTGCTGTTACACGTACACAATAATCCGCAGCCTTAATACTAGATTCTTGATTAATAATATCCCTTACCATTGCCGCATGTGCTTGATTAGCACAGAACACAATCGTTTTTTCTTTTTGATTGATGCTAGCTAATAGCTCTTTAACACGTTTACGTTCACGTGCTTCAATCACAATCTTTTTATTAAAATCTGCTTCTGTATAAACCTTGCCTTCTTCTACTTCACCGTCAATCACTTCATCGTCGGGCGTGTATTGGTATTCATCTAAAGTTGTTTGAATCCGCTTAACTTTGAATGGTGTTAAGAAGCCATCTTGTACACCTTCTTTCAAGCTGTACTTGTAAACAGGTTCTCCAAAGTATTTGTATGTGTCGGCATTATCAACACGCTTTGGTGTTGCTGTTAAACCTAAGTGAACTGCTGGACTAAAATAATTAAGAATATCTCGCCAGCTACTTTCATCATTAGCGCCGCCGCGATGACACTCATCAATAATCACAAAGTCAAAAAAGTCAGGTTCGTAATCACCAAAGTATGGCTTACCTTCAGCACCACTCATAAACGTTTGAAAGATAGTGAAAAACACACTGCCGTTTTTAGGCACTTCACCGCGCTTACTAATTTGATTAGGACTAATGCGAACAAGAGCACTTTCACCAAACGGACTAAATGCTAGGTATGCTTGATTAGCAAGAATATTTCTATCTGCCAAAAATAATATGCGTGGTGTGCGTCTGCCGTCTTTTTGAATATTCCAGCGTGCCTTAAATAGCTTCCAAGCAATTTGAAACGCTACGTAAGTTTTACCAGTGCCAGTAGCTAGTGTAAGAAGTACGCGTTGCTTATTATTAGCAACCGCATCCATCACTTTGTTGACGGCAATTTCTTGATAGTAACGTTGCTGACTGTCGCTATAAACATTTTCAAAAGGTACCGCGTTAAACTTGGCTTGCCATTCATTACTATCACCAAAAACCTTATTCCAAAGCTCATCTGGTGTTGGGAATTGGCTTACTAAACCTTCTTTCTCAAGCCCTTTAGCTAGGCATATTTCGTATATTTCTTTTCCGTTAGCAGCATAGGTATAAACAAGTTCAAGTTTAGTAGCGTATTGCTTAGCCTGTGCTACACCTTCACTAACTTCAAGTTCATTACTTTTAGCTTCAATGACAGCAAGTTTTCTGTTTTTGTAAGTCAGCACATAGTCAGCTTTCATCTGCCCAGTACGTATACCGCCAGCACGTATTTCACCAGCGTTTATGTTGTATTCACGCAGTACACGTGATTCAGCCACTTCACCCCAACCAGCAAGATTAAGTAATGGGTCTATTAGTTCAGCACGGGTATCAGCTTCATTCATAATTTATTTTCTTTTAAATCTCAAAAAATCAAAGAATTATCTAGCATAGATTGTTTAAGAATTTCTAACTCCCAAAATTTGGCCTTATATAACTTTTTGAGATTTAGAACGTTCGATTCAAAATTTTTTATCTTTTTTACTATTTCATTTTGTATATCTAACTTAGGATAAGCAATTTCGAGCCGCCTAAGGTCTTCAAGATTTATACCAACATACGCCGCACCTTTTTTGACATTAGAGAGCCAACTTTGTGATGCGTTTGAAGCAATGAAATACGCCAAAAAATTAGAATTAGTAAGCTTATTATCAACAGGGACCATTGCTACTTCCCTCGATATATTCCAGCCTTCCATAGACTTATCAACAACACAAACACCACCTAATGTACCTCTGACATTAACTAGTACTTCATTCCCTTGTAAGACAGTTCGAGAATATTCATTAGATAGATTTTTAGAAATGATTTTCATATCATGCGTATCAATACTAAGCCATTTAACATTACTTGTTCTTAAGCATGGAATACCGTCGTTAGTATGATCACCTAGTTTGATAACGCCGTAGGTAATACCTCTATCTTTTACACATAGAGTTTCTAAAGTATTTTCAACCCAAGATGGATCTTTATTAACTACGAAAACTTCGTTTAAGTAACTTTCAAATAATGCTTCTGTATTTCTATAATTGGCATCTACAAATGATAAAGATTTGTCAATTTCAGCAAACGCTACATCAAGTCTTTCAACAATTTCCTTTTGAATCTCTAACGATGGTAATTGTATTTCTAGTTCTTTAAATTTTTGTAATGAAACGCCACCAATAATTCCCGTCATAGCAGATTTAAATTGGTTAATGAAATCGCTAGTTTTTAAAGAATAAAAAATAAATTTAGGTAAGATTTTATTATTGGCAACTACAGCAAAAAGTTTATTAACAAAGCATAATTCTGTGTCACTGATTGCTATTTTCCTTCCAGCACTGCCGCCTTCAGCACATATAAATACTGTATTCGTTGGAGCAATTTTAAACTTTGCCAATTCATGACTCGGTATCTTTATGCCATTGTTATAGTTAATTACAGAATCAAATCCAATGTCTTTAGTTGAAATGTAATCAACCCCAAGGTCATTGCCTGAGAACTTATCTTTCTTAACTTTTTCATTAATACTGTTACCACTATAAATTTTAGAAACTTGTGACAACTTAACGATTGGGAAATTGCTATTCACAATGAACCCTTAATTCCCAAAATTGCTAAAGATATCTCTGAATCAATCTTTTCAATCTCAGCTAAGATTTCTTCTGGGGTTCGTCTATCGCTTTCATCTTTCTTGTTAGGGTTATTAGGTGTTAAGCCCCAAGTTTTCTTGTCAATATCTTTAATATCAACGCACCATGATTTTTCAGTGTTAGCCTGTGTTGCCGTAAGAGCAACGAACTCTTCCAAATCACGTTCATTGAGACTGTTTGTCTTGCCTAAGTTACGCCCTAAATTAAGCTGGTAATACCAAACTTTTTTAGTAGTTATACCTTTTTCAAAGAACAGCACAACAGTCTTAACCCCAGTACCCGTGAAAGCGCCAGTTGGTAATTCAAGTACAGCAAATAAGTTACACTCTTCAAGCAACTGCTTTCTTAACGCAACGCTGCCATAGTCTGTATTGCTTAAAAATGTATTCTTAATAACAACACCACAACGTCCACCTACACGCAGTATTTTTATAAAATGCTGTAAAAATAAGTACGCTGTTTCGCTAGTGCGTATCGGAAAGTTTTGCTGTACTTCTTCACGTTCACTGCCCCCGAACGGTGGATTGGCTAAAACAATATCAACTCTGTCTTTTTCTTGTATGTCACTGATGTTTTCACCTAGCGTATTTGTATGAACAATATTAGGAGCTTCTATGCCATGTAATATCATGTTCATCACGCCAATAATGTAGGCAAGTGACTTTTTCTCTTTTCCATAAAACGTGTAACGCTGTAACTGTTCGTATTCTTTAGCTGTTAGCTCTTTTAAGTTACGCATGTACTCGTATGCTTCACATAAAAAGCCAGCACTACCTACAGCACCGTCATAAACTTTATCGCCAATTTGAGGATTTACGACTTTAACGATTGTTTTAATGAGTGGACGTGGAGTGTAGTACTCACCGCCATTACGCCCAGCATTTCCCATGTTCTTAATCTTGTCTTCATACAAGCTAGACATTTCATGCTTTTCTTCATTACTTCTAAAGCGTAGTTCGTCTACTTTATTGATTACTTCACGCAAGCTGTAACCATCTTGTAGCTTGTTTTTCAGTTCGTGGAAAATTTCACCAATCTTGTATTCAAGGGTATTAGCATGTTCAGCATCAGCGCGGAATTTTTTGAGATATGGGAATAGTTTGCCGTCTACAAACTCTTTTAAGTCATCACCTGTTAGTGCTTTGTTGTAATCAAACTTCCCATCTGCTGTTTTTGGCGCAGCCCAAGTTGTCCAAGCGTATTCATTGCTTAGGATGCGTTGATAACTTTTGCCATCTAGCTTAGCAATCGTTTCCCTGTCAGCTTCAAAGTCATCCAAGTACTTCAGAAACAATACCCAGCTTGTTTGTTCAATATAATCAAGCTCACTGCTACATCCAGCATCTTTGCGAAGCGTATCGTCTAAGTTACGGAAGGTTGTTTCAAACATGACATATCCAATTAAATTTCATTCTTCCAAGTATAAATCTATAGCAATTATTTAGGATAAGAAAACTACTCTTTTCTTTCCTCTAGTTGAACATTTAACAATAAATACTCGAATTAGATATAAATACTAACAACAGTCAGGTTAAGAAAAGTAACATTTCCTTTACCAAAACTGTAAGTCATTGAATCTTGGAAGGTCTAGCCAACAATCTTTTCGGTCGCTCTTTTGAGATAAAGAAAACACAATAGCTGTGTATTTTTATTTGTCAAAAGGAGTAGAAAATGGCACAAGCCAAAACATTCACACAAGCCGAACTAGATCAAGTACTGCGCTTCGTGAGCACTAAAAAATATGCAACAAGGGATCGTGTAATGATCCTAACCAGTTTCTGGTCAGGAATGCGCGTGAAGGAGATATCGCAGCTTAAGATGGGCGACGTCATTAATGAAGATGACACCATAAAATCCGAAATACGCCTAAGTGCCGCCCAAACTAAAGGGGAGCAGGGGCGCATAGTTTTTATCCCAAACAAACTACGCGATGAATTAGCGGCTTATCTTAAAACACGCAAAATAAAAAATGCCGACATCCCGTTCTTTCATACTGATAGACGGCTTGGGTTTAGTGCTAACGGTTTATGCCAGTGGTTCTTTTGGACTTACCGCAGGGCAGGCATTAATGGCGCCAGCAGCCATTCTGGCCGTCGTACGATGATTACGCAGTTGGCTAACAAGGGGATTGGCGTGCGCGTTCTTGCAAGTCTTGCAGGTCATAAATCCATTATGGTGACGCAAAAATACATAGATGTTAACGATGACATGAAAAGACAGGCCATTGAATTATTATAATTTACCAGCTCCAGTAGTCTCTTTCAATCACCCGCGTGACTTCATCTCCGCAGGTTTTACATCGACCATTAAGTATAAGGTCTCGTTTTGATACGTTGCCAGTAAAGCTAACGATAGTCACCGCATCCTTGCAGTTGCCGCAGTAGACATTGGTCAACAGTGTTTGTTGTTCTATCTTTGGGAGCTTTGCCCAAAGCTTAGCTGCAGGTGGCGTAAATTTAGGTAAAGAAAAAATATTCATATAACTTCTTAATACTTAGCCATTGACGGGTCAATTCTAACTTACTTGCCGATATCCTTGAAGGCGTTAATATCAGCAATTATCTTTTCATAACCGTTCCTGTCATTCATATCAAGTGGCAGTTGGCCAGCTAGAAATGTATATTCGCGCGCCACAGCGCTTTGGTTAAACCAATCACCATTGACAATAGCTGCATTCATTTCTTTGCTCTGCGCAACACTCCAACGTGCATGTGGCTTAACTTCGGCGTATGACATGTAGTTGCCAATCTCTACGTTGGCAATTATTGATTGAACACGTTTTCTTTTTTGGCAGATAGCCGAGCTTGCTGTTCTATGCTTCTTGTTGCGGGACGATAAGCTTTCTGCCTTACCTGGTATAACGGCTTTTGCTAATTTAAGGGTGGTGGCCATTTCGTAATAGCCCATTTTAGATAGTTTAATTTCAGTCGACGGGTCAAATTGATTGTCTAGCTCTTCTACGTTCTTGACGCATCGGATAAGATTATCCAATAGCGCCATCTGATACATTTTAACGGTTTGGTTGCGCGCCTTGCCTGCAACGTTTAGTAAAGTAAATTGCGCTTGTGATTGGTAGGTGCGTGACTGGATTGGATAACCTTGCATTATTTTAGCCACACTAGCCGTTATTTCTACATTACTTAATGTTAGCGGTATGCTGATGACGACATGTTGCGCTAAGTTGATTGGCAGAATTTGATTCTGCAAAGTAATGTCCAATACTCGAGGAGGGGAGACTTTTTCTGCAAATACTGCTTCAGCACGGGCATCCCACCAATCACTAAAAGAATCATACTCAAAAATGTTGCCAAAGAAATGCCAGACCGTACAAAGCCTAATATCTTGGCACTGACCTTTTTCATGACACAGCCACCAATAATCCTGACTTAAACGTAAAAAAGCGATCCACCAGAGGTATTCGTTTTTACAGACATTGTTATTTTCGGCTTTTTTACTGGTGTGCAATTGCCCAGAAAGCCCTATATACCAAGGTTTCATGACCCACTCACAATTTAGTGTTAATTATTCAACTGACTACGAATAATTAACACTAAATTTTCGTAAGCTAGTTATATGGCATTAATAAGTGATGCCATTTATTGACTAATTTAGGAGAATAATCATGGAAACGCAAACTTCAGTACAAACTAAACCTACCGCTAAAATCACTATTCCACCAAACGGCAATGTGATTGTTGATGAAGATCAAGACGAATTTGATCTAGATGATTTTGAACTGAACATATTTACGCCACAAACCAATATGGCAAAACGCCCCAGTGACGTTGATGAGATTTTAGAACAAGTAGATAAGGTGCTAGCTAAAGGTAAGACCTTAGGCGCCTTGAATGAGAAGTTTATTGATACGTATGTGATCAAAGGCAATAAAGAGCTTTATGAGTTATTGGCGGCTATCTATGGCTTTATGCTACAAGTGAATGAGTCAGTCTATAAAGAGCATATTTTAAAACGTATGCGTGAACAGTTAAAAGATAGTTTTGACATTGCTTTACAAGAAAGCAGCACTGTTGAATCGATTGTTGTGCGATATGTGGTGCCCAAAGATCGTCAAACAGCATTTAACTATGCACGTGTTTTAAAGGTGGCTTTTATTGAAAACATCGCAGCAAAAGACTTGTCTGGCTACATTAGCGGTCGCGGTGGCATTTCTAAAATACAAGATACGCTTGAGAATGTGCAAAATGCTGTAGAGGAGAAAAAATCGATTAAGAGAAAACTGTCGTTATACAAAAAAATCATTTTAGCGAGAACTAAGGTTGCAAGTAAGCCCATTAAAATTAACAAAGGCAAAAAGCTAAGCCTTGTTCCTTATGGCACTAAACCTGCTATGTTTGACTTTGCCGTATTAAGCAACATCGGCGGAGAAGACTACCGAATTCATCAAGTCGTGCAATTGCCATTAGCTGTCGGGGATCAGTGGTTGAATTATATTAGCCAGAATGTCATTGTGGATGATCTTGAATTGGTTCAAGATAAACTCGATGAGTTAAGGGCTAGACTAGGCATTGCTGAAGGCTATGGCATGCAGCCTGGTGATAAAGGGTACAAGCCTTTGGTGATGAATCCACAAGCTGACGCTAGTGCAGAAGAAGTAGACGTTGATGATTCCAATGACTTGGAAACACCTGAAGAAGCCGTTGAACGGGTTGCACTTGAACATCCTTAAATAGCAGGTTGGGTAAGTCACCATAACCGCCTTCGGGCGGTTTTTTAATATTCACTGGTCAGCATCACTACCCAATACTCGCCTGACCACACCCCATAAAGCCTAATGCTATCTAACGGAAAATCTGTGTATTCGACATATTGCTTAGCCAACTGATTGCCATTGCCATCATCAATAACAATATTCGCTCCGAAGTTATTTTTGGTTAAGATTAGGCAGGTGAAGTATTCTTTGGCTGGATCAACCTCGATAAGATGCGATGCATATAAATCCATTAGCCAATAACAACTTGCCGTCTCGGCTAGATAATGCGCACCTTCAGTTAATACAGTTTTTGGGGAAATTCGCACATATTTAGTCGTGCCAGTGAAGTAGGAGAGGGCGTTTTTTAGTTCACGTGCTAGTGCCTGATCTGTCATTTTCTGTGCTCAACGTTGTTATGTTGATACAAGTATTTGATCTTTTAACGCAATGGACAACCGAAATCTGCCTCATTAAAGTCATCTTGGCGTAAGTAATTTGTGATAGACCGCTTACTGGAAGGGCGATTCAGCGGCTGTCAGGCAGAAATGGGCCAACAGCGGACGGTTGAAAATTAAATGTGATCCTAGTCTATTTTTAGCTGCTAATTAATAAATAATTGTTGTCCAATGAATTGGCCTTTAGTTACGCCTGGTGGGCAAGCATAAATGCCACCAGCAACATGTGTAGTAAATTGATTCAACATATCTATTTGAGACATTCTTGCAAAGATTTTCATAAAGCCGGTTCTTGGATCTCTTTGAAAAGCTTCAAAAAATAAGCCCGCATCAAAAGTAACAAGCTGCTTCCAAGGAGGCCAGCGCTCCGCAATTTTAGCCACACCATTATCATATGAAAATGCACGGCGGAGAATCTGTGCGCCATTATTAGTTTCTGGAGCAGCCATCGCAGCATGAGAGTTCTCATTGGTGATTACATTCCCTTGCTCATCTGCAGCTTCAAGTTCAAGCATATCAAATTCGCCCTTCTTACCAATAGGAGCACCTGAAACTTTTTCTCGACCAATTGTTTCTTCTTGGAATGAAGTCTTCATATCATCCCAATGCGCTAAGGAAATTCTAATTTGGCGAACAACCAAATAAGACCCTCCTCGCATCCACTCAGGACCTTCATTACCAACCCAAACAAATTTATTCATTAAATCAGGTTTTGTAACATCAATGTTCATCGTCCCATCTTTGAAACCCATCTGATTTCTGGGTGTATCTCCTTTTTTAAAGCTCCCATTAAATCCAGTTTGTGCCCATTTAATTTCAGCTACTCCATTGGCTATTTTGGCAAATTTTCTAACAGCGTATTCCACAAATTGAGGATCATTAGCACTAACCTGAATGGATATATCTCCTCCTGTACGCTCAATATTCAATTGATCGCCAGGAAAACGGGGTAAATCAACTAGGGCTTCAGGACGATTTTTAGCTATCCCGTAACGATCTTCACCGTTTTTTTCAAAAAGGGATGGGCCAAATCCAAAAGTAATGGTTAAACCTTTTGGTGAAAGTCCAACTGCGGCACCAGATTCTAAACTTGGTTCATCTGGGCTCAGATGGGGGTTGAGTTTTTCAGGCCCGTTTGTTATTTCTGCGGCAGTTAAAGTCCACGACTGCAAGAGCTTTATTAAATCTTCTCGATTGTTACTTACCATATCAAAAGAAATAAAATAAGTCTGGGTTTGTTCTCCATTCGTTATCCCGCCTTGATGTACTCCCCAGAAATGCTCATTTTCATTGCCGGCATAACTAGATATGGAAAGTGTTGCTAAAGATAATAATACAAATATTTTTATAAAAATCATGGTGTAGCTATCCTTAATGAGTTTATGTCATCCTCTACGTAATAAAAACCCTTCTTGTCAGATGCCATAGCGATGCCAAAAAGATTCCCATTGCCTGGTGGAGATTGAGCTTGGTTTGCATTTAACCAATGTGCATATATTTGTTTTTTATTTATTGGATCAATTTCAACCACTTGCCCATTCTTCCCATTACAAACAATCAAATGTCCTTTATCTGTAATCACCATAGCGAGTGGCCATGCTAGTAATCCATCTTTAGTAATTAATTCTCCTTTTCCCTCACTTTTCGTTCTGGTTTTTGCATGTGGAATAGCTGTAATCTCATTATCAAGTCCATCTGTCACGTAAAGAGTTTCATCATCTCCGATTGCTAGCCCCGTAGGACCCAATAAGAAATTTGCTAAATCTGCTCTTTGAGAAAAGCCATCGGCAATGATTGTTTGGCTTTTAATCATGGGGACTTGATCGTCCGTTTCGGAAATTTCCAAACGAAGTATTTTGGCCTCATGTTTGATGATTGGAAACTTGGTAACAGGATCTATCACTTCTGGGCTAGGTACATCAAACCCAGCCATACTAATAAATAATGTTTCGCTATCCCCTTGATCAATTGACGCGATATTACCCCACGGACCATTAATTAATGGTCCAGACCAAGTTGTTACATGTTGTCCATTTGCATCAAGAACTAATAAACAACCATCTCCTTTTGTTTTTGTTGTTCCATCTTTACTTGGAAAACTTCCAACAATCAACCATCCACTTTTTAAAATAGTCATGGCTGTTGTTAAACCAACACCACCTGGACAGTCTTTCAGGTCCTGAGGAATTTTCGCGAAAAGTTTCGTTTCCTTTGTACTTGGTCGATAAAGAACAATTGTCGTACCAGTGCCCTGAAGATTAGAAATATTATTAAAGTTATCAATAAGTATGTCTCCCTGCTTTAATTGACCTTTTGTGACTTGTGAAACAATTACAGCGTATGGATTAACATCCCCGTTATCAGGAATCGTCGATGTTAAAAACTTATGCTTATGAATTGTTTCAAGTAGCCCTTGTGGTTCGGCTATTACAGGTTTATAAATAAAAAGACTGCTAATACAAAATATAGTTTGAATAAGTTTTTTCATAAATTCCCCAACATTTTTTGTTTAATATTGATTGCTTTCATCATGCTCTTTCTTAAAATGAAATGTTTGTTCTCATTCCCAAAACCAATTCATCTTTTATTCGACTTGACGAATGATCGGAAACTGAAAGCCCTGCACCTGGATTAAAAACATATTGAATGTCTGTTTGAACTTGAACCCATGGCTTTACTTGGTATTGGTAAGTGAGCTCAATAAAGTTTTCTGAACTTTGTATTGGGGTGTTTAAACCTTCAACTATATTTGTTTCGATTTCTAATTTAGCTACAGCGCTACTTACGTGTGTATACCCTAGACCTATACCTAAAACATCTGCAGGTCGATTGTGAAAGGGGCTATGCATTAACAATCCAACGTTCAAACTACCATCAACTAAATTTCTGTCTTTTAGTGGTGTTCCCATTACCCTTACAAAAGTTGAAATCGTCTGATTCGGATCATATTCATTACGCCAAAATATTTGATCTGCTATTGTATAAAAAGCATAGTTTCCTTTGTGCTTTAATGGCAACTGAGTGCTCATTGGATTAGCAAACGACATTCCATTTTGATCTACAGACATATCTAAGAATGAATTTGTGTTGTACCAAGCACCAATCTTGTATGTCCATCCTAGTGGTTGGGTTTGACTAGGCTTCACCATACTTCCTAGCGTAGGGTAAGAAAATTGTGCTTCAACAATATAAAGCTGACCGCCATTTAATGGAAAGTTTAGTCCATAGCGATTTTGAGTTTGTGGATCTGTTCCATTGTTGTTTTTCACTGGGTCGCCATTAAACACTCCAGCTAGAATGTTTAACCCATCAACAGGCCTGAGATTTATTCGAACACCTAATGCTGATAGTGGATATGCAGGGCCACCCGAGGGCATGTCTGCTGAGGGTAACATAGGCCATCCAAACATGGTATTCATGAAATAAAGAGCATTACTACTGACCATAAACTCTTGATCTATACTTTGCTGCCCAATCCTTACATCAAGACGATCTTCATCTAAGAATTTTTGACCGTACCATAACTCCCAGAGTCTGGTGGAATTGTCCCCCTCGATTCCACTTACCGACTGAAGAGACTGAAGATTCTGTATGCTTAAATTAGTGCCGTGCAAATTCAATATACTAAGATTAATCAACCCACCATAGTGTCCAAAAGCCCTTTGTGAATCTAACTGACTTACAATTTGAGTCAATCCATCGTAAGTGAACCCTTTTTTTGTACCACCAGTTAAATTACCTAATACTTCACTTGTTTCTTCAACAGCTAATGAAATACCTGACCGACTAAGGTCTTTTCTTAAGCCCCACATGTCCCCTAATAAAGCACTACTTCTGTTAATGCCCGCCATAAATCCAAAAAAATCATTTGAGGATTGCATGCTTTCTGCATCATTAACATTTGCAATGTTGATTGGCGGTGGAACTGCGCTTGCGATATTAGGGATAAGTGCACTTAATGTCATCAGGCAAAAGACTGTGATTTTTTTTAATTTTTTTAAAGATTTCATTCTTACTTATTTAATTTCTTATTAATGAGAATGATTATCATTAATATTAATTGCTTTGTCAATTATAAGAGCAAAAAAATAATACAAATCAATAATTTCTAATTTCTAATTTATAAATTTCAGGTATTACAAAATAAGTAACAGCTTATTATGATGTCACTATAAGAACCGCATTATGCTAAATAGGCACTTAGCCTATAGACAGTAAAATTGGATTCATTTCAAATAAATCTTTGGGATTTTTTGTTATCAGGTGAATGCCTTCAATGAGTCTTAAATTCAAGAAGTCGATAGTTCAGAATTTAAACTTCAGCTTTGAAGATACCTCAATTTACCTATATAAAAAGACTGCTTATAAGAGAGGCTTTACAGGACTTTTATAAGTGCTTAGGGTAAGAAGTGGAACTAAATAATAAGTAGCATATGCGCTTCGTATCGCGGGGTAATTATCTAAGAAGGGATACAATCGAATGTCCAGTTACATTGCTTGCTAGAACTACTGCAGAAGCAACCAGTAAGTGCTTGATAACTTCTGGCGCAGGCTTCACCTTTCGTTCGCATGCGATAAGATAGGTAATGATGCCTAGGATAAGCATTCCCCAAAGGATAGTTACAATAGCCACATCCTGAATTGGAGTTATGATAATTAGGAGCGCAAAGCTAATACACAATAGCAATCGTGCTATAAAATTAGTGACTGTTCCGGTGAATGCATTCATCTGGTCAAGTTGCTCCGACTCCTGAAATATATGGATACTCAAAGAGTCAGTAAGATTGTCAGCAAAGGCTGCAATGAGAAGAGCACTAACAATAACCGCATTTGTTGCATCAGCTGCACCCAGTCCACTAATTAACGCCATGCTGGTTACTACTGCGGCTGTTCCACCATAACTCACTCTGCTCATCTTAAACATATGTAAATGCCTGCTTCCTATTTGTGATTTTTATTACTAGTGCGCATACTTAAATGCTTTTAGAAGCTTTAATGCAGTAATATTAATTTAAGCTCAAATTATAACTAGCCTATAGTAAACCAATAAAAGATTAAAATGATAGATAGAATTTCCTGTTTTAAGGAGTAAATATCCCTTATTACCTTGACTTCAATCGGTCGATAAAATTGATTGAACAAAGCTTTTTAAAGGTGATGGGAGTTTAGTTTGATTCTTCAATGATTTTACTTAGCCTGCGTTCATGAACATTAATAGCGCGAACTTTGATAACTGGCTAATAATATGTTTATAGAAACAAGACATTTTGTCAGTTCAACAAGTTAAAGATTTTGGAGAATTATTATGTGGACTACACCAGCAGCTACAGAAATGCGTTTTGGTTTTGAAGTGACAATGTACGTAATGAACAAGTAATCTGCTTTATCGAATAAACAGCCTATTCAGAAATGAGTAGGCTTTTTTTGTATCTAAAATTAGTTATAAAATTTAATTATTCAGATTGTCATGACCGTCCGCTTAGGGTCGGTAGCTCCGAATTTCAAAGTCCGCTTTTGAGGAGCTTACTTTTTAGCTTGCGCATCCTCAACAGCAAATTCATATAAATCCATTAAATCTTCAACGCTAACATCAACTAAACCATCAATTCGTTTAAGTGCATATTTGAAATTATCTTCACTTAACTCTAGATAGGCCGTTTGGACGGCCTTTGTAAATTGCTCATGGTGAGGATGATGCGAATGATGGACTGGATAACGCCGCTTAAGAATTAAGTCATTAATAACAATAGATAGCAGCACTAAGGCGCCTGCATTGATAACCACTACTTCATAACAAAATTGCCATCCCATCGCTTGAATCTCTGGACCGCCTAATACAGCAATCATTGCCGTAGCCGCGCTTGGGGGATGTAAACATTGCAAACTATGCATGACTAAGATTGATAATGACACCGCCGTTGCTAATGCAATCGCAGGGTTGTGTAAGTAGTGTGCACAAGATACCCCTATGACAGAAGACACGAAATGCCCAGCAATCACTGGCCAAGGTTGCGACATTGGGCTATGTGGGATAACAAAGAGTAAAAAAGTTGAAGCGCCCATTGAGGCCAAAACCAATAATGAAAGTTGTCCTCCTATAGATGAATAGTGAACAATTGTTGCGAGTATGTAAATAGCAAAAAAAGAAGCTAAGGATGTGAAAATAATGTTGCGAATCGACACATGAAAAGATTGAAATTTAGCTAAAAACAGCTTGAAACTTTTTTTACGAGTACTCAATTGATGCCTTCTTTACTTTAAATTAATCGATGTAATTAGCTCATAATAATACATTACGAATATAACTCTCTTTTTTAGGTACATGCTGAGCTTTACGTTCATTCAAGCTAGCAACTGAAATATGCTCGACTTGAAAGCATCTTAGTATGTTTTTTTTGGTGGCGAGTTGCTGCTTCGCGCCCTGAGGCACTCCGTCAAGTCATTTTTACATTCGCCGATATATTTTCTAGTAAAGGCGAACCTCTGCGTCTTAGCGATTTTAAGTAAATAGACTCGTCATAAGGTGTCCTTGATTCCCAGCAACGGTAAAGAATTCTTATCCACTTAAAAGCCAATGCTCTAACAGCAACACGATGAGAACTGCCTTTGTTACGCTGTTGCTGATAGTAAGCGCCAGCCCAAAATGATCTGGGAATAGTGGAGCCAGCCCATTCCACAAAGGTTTGTCTTAAAAAGGTAGGGCATGCAATACGCCAATGAACCCAACACTTGTTGCCGCTGCGCTCAAGCACTGGCGCTACGCCAGAATATCTTTGGATCTGCGACGCATTGGCATATCGATCACGATCCTCACCAAAAGCAACCAACAGTCTAGGCGCTAGAATATGCCCTGCACCAGGTAAAGCTGCAAACAGTTCGTAGTCTGGTAAGCCTTTAGCCACTTTATCAATTTCATTATCAAAATGGTCGATGGCTTGCAATAGTGCGCGCAATTGCTCCACCATCGCCTGTACAACCATCTGATAGGGACGAATCACGGCTTCATCTTCTGTCAGTGCCGTTGCAGATCGTATGCCTTGTATGCGTCTTTCTATGAGATGTGCACGACGCACATTGTGCTGGTGGAAGAATGATTCAAGCGTTGATTGCCTAGCCAGTTTAACTTGCTTAAGGGTTGGCCATCGGCTTAGAAAGTCACAGAATATCAAGGTATCTTTATGCTCGAACCAGTCCAATGCCTGTGGATAGTATTGCTTAAGTGCGTTGGTTAAACGGTTGGTGATGCCTATCACGTCATTCACTAAGCTACGTCGCTCTTCTACCAGTCTGGACAAGATGCGCATAGGCTCACTTTGCAACTGGATGGGGTCAAGCTTGTCTGGGTGGCGAAGTAATATCTCCAGTGCTATTTCAGCATCGGTCGGATCGTCTTTGGCACGGCTGGGGACGAAGGCTTCCCGGTATTTGGCGAGTGTAGATGGGTGTACTGGAAATATTTCCAGAAATTGACATCGCTGGAGCGCATAGACCAATGGCCCTTTAGATAACTCCAGGCAGATTGCTATGTGTCCGCCAAACCGATCATGCAATGCATTTGCCCATAGTGAAATGGCTTCTGGCGTGTGATCAAAGGTACCAAATTCCCGCTGCTCTTGATCCGCGGCCTGAATGCAGAAATCATGTTTTTTGTCAGCCCAGTCGATGCCAACATAAGCACTAAAAGAACGTGTTGAATGTGTCTTCATCATTATCTCCAATAGTGGTAGATTATGGATATGGACATGCATGCTGGGTTCTGCGAAGCCAATATAGTGAGCCGATTGTGCGGCGAGCCCTGAGTATTCGTTAGTGAACCCAAGCGCACCTGTGGACTCGAAGCCAAAGCGGAAAACATCGAGTGTTAGGGTCGAATATTCGTAATCCGCAGGTGCATGTCCTGTCTTCACTGACAGCTACCTGCCAGTTGTGATTAGTATCGCTGAAAACAGGACTGAATGACTATATTGGGTCGGAAGCACCGAATTTTAACGTCTGCTTGAAAGTAATATTATTACAAAAAAACTGCACCTACAGCGCATTAAAATTTTTTTCGTATACATTTATGTAGCTCGGAAGGTAAAAGTAGCTTGTAGGGCTTTAAAAGAGGGTATTTGACGTATTTAATGCTTTTGTTCTAGCTGGCGCTAGTGCTAACTAAGATTTCAGCACTGCAAATGTCAATAATTGATCCGCTTCCTGCAACGCCATGTTGGCTTGATGCCCGCAGGCAGAGGCATCTACTGTTACTTTAAAATTGAGCCCAGTCGTTTTTACCTTGACGACCACAGCGCCATATTCAGTTGCAAAGGTATAACGCACGTTAAAGCGTGGAATGAGCTCAAGTGGTAATTGCACATGTTCAATCTCCGTAGCTATGTCTGCCGCCCAAGCATCTTTTAATTGCCATGCTGAAGTAATGCGTTCTTTAAACTCTTGCTCAGCCTCTGCAACCACTTTCGTTGCAGCGTCTAATCCTACTTCAGCAATTACTGGAACTTCGCCACTTAAATCTTCACCGTTAAGCATGCGGCGATGTAGTCTGTGATAAAACCCCATGCCACTAATCGCCTTAGGCACTTCAATAAGCGCAGCTTCAGCGCGAGTTTCGAAGAACTTGATCAATAGTGATTGCATCGTATTCTTTCTTTTGGTGCTAGTGCCGTGAGAAGTAATTGTGGCGTCATCATTGTTGAATTAAATATTAGGCTGTGATTTGGGTTTTAAACGTTCTTCGAGATCATTTTTCATCTCGAAGCTTTGTACAACTAAGGGCAGGCATAAGCCTGTAGCAAGCTCAACTAAGCTCATGACATTGTCATTAGCCACACTAGCACGCATTAAAGCTTCAATTTGCGCTTGCTCTCCGCCTTGACTGCCATCCACTTTACCTGCGAACTGCGCGGCCTTCATCAGTGAGGTTAAATGTGAGTAGTGCTTTGTAATCATTGGAATGGAAGTCCCCATTTGTTCTGCCAGTTCATTGATAGGAACGTTCTCAAGCAAACGCTGTGTAGCATAGTAATGCCGCAGACTATATAAACTGCGTTCTTTGCCTGTTGTTGGGCAAGCTAGCATGCCGGCTTCTTCTAATATCAACTTAAAAGGTTTGTTAAAGCTGTCGGGCTGTGTGCCATCTTCTAACTGAAATACCAGCACAGGCAACTTAGCTGCCAATACTTTTTGTAAAGTCATGTCTTTTAGATCAGGGTTGAGTTGTCTTAAACGTTCAAGCAATAACCAGCAACTGTTATGCGCAATGAAATTGCGTGCGCCGCGTTTTCCTTTTTGTATACGGATATGTAGCACTGGCGCACCAAGATGCATTTCTACATCAATATGCCGCCATTCCATAAATTCAGCCTCTGTACCTGGCCGCATGCCAGTAGCGGCCATAAACGGCACATAAATCTGCACTAGCGCACGAATCATTCTAGTTCGTGCTGTGCGCCCATCGAGCACCCACTTAGCCATGAGTGATTGGAGATGTGCTAATTCGCCATGACTGAATTCAGCACGTCGATCATTTTCAGCACCGGTGTTCTTGGTGGCTGGGCGCATATACTCAGTCATATAGCCCAGTAGAATAGCTTCGTCCATGATGTGATTAAAGGCGGCATTATGATTACTTTGCGCACTAGCACTTAATTCACGACCTAATTTATTTTTACGCCATACATGAAATTCATTGATTACTGCGGGGGTGATGCGGTCAATGTTATAGCTGCCATAAAATTCGATTAGATAAAGTTTGATGGCGGAAACGTAATCTTGATGGCTAGGTTTGCCAGTACCGGCTTTTATTTCTTCTAATAATCGATTAAGTACGGTGATCGCCACTGCTTTAAATTTACGGCTGTGGATAGGGCGGCCTTCTTCATGATCAAAGACTGCCTTCATGTAGAACCGCTCTGCTAGTGCTGTGGCTTTAATTAAGTCACTTGTGCCTGTCGCGCGACGAATCCACAGTTTTGAATCGCCTATCTTATAATGCGCCTGCCAACGTTTACTATCAGGTCTGCGCACAAGGCGAAGCTCTTCTTCTTTGATAATAATGCTGTTGTGAGAGGGCGTGCGCATGAGATATAGTGTACTAGAATTACAAGGAAGGCAACACCAGCGAGATGTAAATTAACCGTGTAATAACCGTGTAATTAAAGTAAAAAATTAAGACAACGGTGTAAGTCGTTGTCTTAATTAAGTATTTTGGCTCCTCGACCTGGGCTCGAACCAGGGACACACGGATTAACAGTCCGTTGCTCTACCAACTGAGCTATCGAGGAATTGTTCTCAGAACAACGAGAAGCCAGCACTATACTGACTCTCAGGGTTAGTGTCAAACCTTTCGTGCACTTGAATTGCTAATATCTACACGCTTGATTTGGCTAGATAAAACAGGAAGCTAAATAGAATTTGTAATACCCTGATTTTGAAGCTATTAGACGTAACTGCTTATATTTGCGTTAATTAAGTGCGCGCTCTATGCGATCTAGTGCGTTGCGCAAATTTTCCATGGAAGTGGCAAATGAGATGCGGAAATAGCCTTCAGCACCAAAGGCTGAGCCAGGTACCACAGCGACATCGAATTTTTCTAGTAAATATTCTGCTAAGGCCATATCGGTAGTGGTTTTGATTTTTCCATCTTGATATAGGCTTTGAATAGCTCCACGTGCATCAGGGAAAGCATAAAATGCGCCCCCGGCCATTAAGCAGCTTAATCCAGGCATTTTGTTAAATCGGTTAACTACATAGGTATGACGTTCTTTAAAAGCTGTCACCATGGGTGTAATGCAATCTTGAGAACCTTCTAGCGCTGCCTGAGCTGCGACTTGTGATATTGAAGTTGCATTGCTGGTTGATTGCGACTGCAGAATTTCCATGGCTTTAATAATGTAAGCAGGTCCTGCTGCGTAGCCTATGCGCCAACCTGTCATCGAGTAAGCTTTGGATACGCCGTTTAATACAATACAACGATTTTTAAGCGCTGGAGTTGCATTAAGAATGTTATAAAACTTATCCCCAGTTAAATTAACGTGTTCATACATATCATCGGTAGCAACTAGTACGTGTGGGTTCTTAAGTAACACCTCGCCTAGTGCTTTTAACTCGCCTAGCGTATACACCGCACCAGTGGGGTTTGAAGGTGAGTTAATCATAAAAATTTTGGTGTTAGGGGTAATTGCTGCTTCTAATTGTTGTGGAGTAAGCTTGAAGCCTTGCTCAATACCACATTCAATAATGACCGGTATAGCTTCTGCGACCAGTGCAATGTCAGCGTAAGATACCCAGTAAGGAGCAGGAATAATAACTTCATCGCCTTTATTTAGCACCGCCAAACAAAGATTAAAAATAGTTTGCTTGCCACCAACGCCTACAATGACTTCATTTAGTTTGTAATCAAAGCCGTTTTCATTTTTAAATTTGTTTACAATGGCTTTTTTTAGCCCTGGAATACCTGCCACAGGCGTGTATTTAGTAAATCCGTCATCAATCGCTTTTTTGGCAGCATCTTTAATGTGTTGTGGCGTATCAAAGTCTGGTTCACCAGCAGCTAAACCGATAATGTCACGACCTTCAGCTCTATATTTACCCGCTTTAGCGGTAATGGCTAGTGTAGGAGATTCTTTAATGGCCTGAACGCGTTTTGAAAGTACTGATTTTTGATAAGCTGCTTGCGCCTGAGATTCTGATTGTGCTAATGCCAAAATATGCTTCCTTAAAACAATTTCTATGCAATTGATCGATTTGCGGCTATTTTACGCATAAAAAACAGGATTAGGAACAATTTAGCAGAATATGAGCAGTATTAACTAGTTTGTAAGTTGGCATTAAACTATGGGCTGTTATAGATTATCATGACTTAATCTAGCATTGCGAGCCGCATTCAATCATACGTCCGTACTCTTCAGCCATATCTTTATCAACTAGGCCAATCGCTGACTTTACTTCATTTATTTCAGCCTTGTCATTGTTGTTGATAGCGATGCTTCCTAGCCTAAATAAGGCGTCAGTGTTATTTGCATCAAATTTTAAAGCTTGGTGATACGCGTTTTTTGCTTCCGTGATTTTATTTAAGTTTTCTTTAGCAGTTCCAAGTTCAAACCAAGCATCTGTATTATTGGGACTGGCCTCTATCCATTTTTGAGAAACCTCTACTAGCTTTGTCCAGTCTTGATTTATTTCAGGCAATGCCATTTGCATAAAAAATGGTTTTTTATCATCGTCCTCTTCCCAAAACGCCTTGCCATCAATAGGGAACTCAGTTTCGATGGGTTGTTTTTCTAAGTTTGCTAGCCATTCAATTGGTAACGAGTAATAGTAAGCAGGGCGGCCAGGTGTTTTGAAAGTATTGATACCGAGTAAATTGCCATCAAGATCGAAGATACCGCTTCCACTCGCTCCCATTAGAAAAATAGCGCTGCTTCTAATAATTTTTCCGTCGTCAAACGTATAGGTTGATTTGATATTACCTTCTGATATTAACGGAGCAGGCGTGCCATTAGAATGCCCAATGGCAACGACTTCTAGACCGCGCTTTAAGTCAAAGCCCTTGCCTAAAGGCGGTGCTTTAAATGGCAAGTCAACGGCTGTAATTAAGCATAGGTCATGCCAGCGGTCAGCTTGCACTGAAGCTATGGCGAATGAGTCCTCTCCGCGAGCAATCCAGGGTTGTTTCGTACTTCTAAATATATGGCAATTGGTCAATACTTTATTGTGGGCTACAACGACACCCGAGCCAGTGCCTAAACTGCCGTTTTTGTTATATGCGCGTATCATCACGACAGATTGCAAAGATTCCATGACTTTGGATGAGTCTGAGGCTAATGCTAGTTGAATTGTAGCTAGTTGAATTGACGTAAGAAGTAATACAAGCAAAATTGAACTACGCATATAAATCCTTATTAAGTATATTAATTGCTGACTATCGTTAAAGCTTATGAAGCTTTATTATAAAATTCATTTTTGAAACACTATCAGTAAGATGACTCAATTATTTGGACAAAGTTCTTGAAATTATTTGTTAGCATTGGGTATCCGGTTGTCTGTTAAAATCACGAGCTAAATTTCCTAATGAAGAACAATGTGTTTGTCACTTTTCCCAATAGCAAGTATCAACTGTATCAGCCTTTCCAGCCAGCCGGTGATCAGCCTCAGGCAATAGATAAGCTGACAAAAGGAATCAATGAAGGCATGAAGTTTCAAACCTTACTTGGCGTCACTGGTTCCGGTAAAACGTTCACCATGGCTAATGTAATCGCGCGTACTGGTCGACCAGCAATCGTGATGGCTCCAAACAAAACCTTGGCCGCACAGTTATATAGTGAATTTCGAGAGTTTTTTCCGAATAACTCTGTTGAGTATTTTGTCAGTTACTATGATTACTATCAACCAGAAGCCTATGTGCCTTCACGTGACCTGTTTATTGAAAAAGACTCTAGCATCAATGAACATATTGAGCAGATGCGACTGTCCGCAACTAAGGCTTTATTGGAGCGGGAAGACAGTATTATTGTGGCGACCGTATCAGCAATTTACGGTATTGGGGATCCGGCGGATTACCACGGCATGGTTTTGCATGTGCAGCAAGGTGAAAAAATTGCCCATCGAGACATGATAGCGCGGTTGGTGGGTATGCAATATGATAGAAACGAATTTGATTTTTCACGCGGAACTTTTCGGGTGAGGGGCGATGTGATCGACGTTTTTCCGGCTGAAAACAATGAAACCGCGGTGCGCATTTCTATGTTTGACGATGAAGTAGAATCGATTACGTTATTCGATCCACTCACTGGGCAAGTCTTTAACAAAATTCCACGCTACACCGTGTATCCATCCAGTCATTATGTAACACCTCGAGAAACGACGATTCGCGCAATGGAAAAAATTAAGCACGAACTGAAAGATCGTGTAGATTTTTACATTAAAACTGGGAAATTGGTAGAAGCTGCTCGTATAGAGCAGCGCACCCGATTCGACCTTGAAATGTTGAATGAAATTGGTTTTTGTAAGGGTATTGAGAACTACTCAAGACATTTATCTGGACGCAATCCTGGCGATCCTCCTCCTACGCTGATTGACTATCTTCCAGATAATGCATTAATGATTATTGATGAAAGTCACGTCACTGTGCCACAAGTAGGTGCGATGTTTAAAGGTGACCGCTCGCGTAAGGAGAACTTAGTGGATTATGGCTGGCGATTGCCTTCGGCCCTAGATAATCGCCCTCTTAAATTTGAGGAGTTCGAGCACATTATGCGTCAGTGCGTATTTGTGTCAGCCACGCCATCTGAATATGAAGCTAATCATCAGCAACAAGTTGTAGAAATGATTGCGCGGCCTACGGGTCTGGTAGATCCGCCGATTGTAGTAAAGCCCGCTGATACTCAGGTGGATGACTTATTGGGTGAGATTAAGTTGCGGGTTGCCGTAGGTGAGCGTGTTTTGGCAACCACGTTAACCAAGCGTATGTCGGAAGATTTAACAGATTACTTAAGTGAGCATGGCGTCAAGGTGCGCTATTTACATAGTGATATTGATACGGTTGAACGGGTTGAGATCATTCGAGATTTGCGTTTGGGTGAGTTTGATGTGCTGGTGGGTATTAACTTGTTGCGCGAGGGATTGGATATTCCAGAGGTATCATTGGTTGCCGTTCTAGATGCAGACAAAGAGGGGTTCTTGCGTTCTGAGCGTTCGTTGATTCAAACCTCAGGCCGTGCCGCACGTAATATTAACGGCAAGGTCATTTTCTATGCCAATAAAACTACGCGTAGCATGAAGGCCGCAATGGATGAAACAGAACGCAGGCGAAGTGTGCAAATGGCTTTTAATGAGGCTAATGGCATTGTTCCAAAAGGCATTACTAAACGAATTAAAGATATCATAGATGGTGTTTACGACAAAGATGAAGCGCTGCGAGAGCGTAAGGTGTTACAAGAACAGGCTAGTTATGAGTCTTTAAGTGAAAAACAAATAGCAAAAGAGATGAAGCGCTTAGAAAAAGCCATGCACGACAGCGCTAAAAATCTAGAGTTTGAAAAAGCTGGCGATTATAGAGACCAGCTTAAAAATCTTCGTATTAAGTTCTTTGGTGCAGAGATGCCGGATTTAGTTTAACTGAACGGATAAAATAATATCGATTGATTAAACGCCAGCAAGTGTCTATAATCGCGCGCTTGCTTGGTAGCGTTATCAAGTAAATAAAATTTAACCTTGTCACACTGCAACTTATTGTGATGTGCGACTGAATTTAGTTGCGCATTTTGCAGGTGGCTTTAATCCAAAAGGAGTACTAATGAGACATTATGAACTAGTGTTTATCGTCCATCCGGACCAAAGTGAACAAGTACCTGCAATGATTGAGCGTTATCGAACAGTTATTACAGCCAGTGGCGGTGCAGTTCATCGCTTAGAAGACTGGGGTCGCCGTCAACTTGCTTACCCAATCAAAAAAATCCATAAAGCTCACTATGTGTTAATGAACATTGAGTGTGGCCTAGAAGTATTGGCTGAACTTGAGCATGGCTTTAAATTTAATGATGCTGTTTTGCGTCATTTAATGATGGCTACAAAAACTGCAGTGACTGAACCATCACCAATGATGAAAGAAGAGAAATCTAGATCAGTATTGGGCAGAGATGGCGCTCCAGTTGCACATGAAACTGAGGTTGCAGCAGCTTAAGTAATAAAGTGAATACACTGGTGTTGAAATCGGAGGTTGTGCAAATTGAGCCGCTTCGTTATACGCCAGCAGGCATACCGTTGTTAAGTGTTTTATTGCGTCATGTTTCCGATCAAGTTGAAGCGGGCATGAAGCGTAAGGTGGAATGTGAATTGAATGCGGTGATCTTAGGTGATCAAGCATTAAAAAGCTTGAAATTAGGCTCTCACATTGTAGCGACTGGCTTTTTAGCTAAACGCAGCCTCAAAAGCACCCAATTGGTAATGCACATTAACCATTTAGAGAATATTTAGGAGTTAAACATGGCAAGAGAAATGTACAAACGCCGCCGTTACTGCCGTTTTTCAGCAGAAGGCATTAAAGAAGTAGACTACAAAGATGTAGATTTGCTTAAAGATTTCATTTCAGAAAATGCAAAGATCATTCCTGCACGTATGACGGGTACTAAAGCACGTTATCAACGTCAATTAACGTCTGCTGTTAAACGCGCACGTTTCTTAGCTTTGCTTCCATTCACTGACAAACACCAATAATCGGAGGCTACCATGCAAATTATTTTATTAGAAAAAGTGGGTAACCTAGGTAGTTTAGGTGACATTGTTAAAGTTAAAGACGGTTACGGCCGTAACTTTTTAATTCCACAAGGCAAGGCTAAGCGTGCTACTGAAGCAAATAAAGCTGAAATTGCAACACGTCGTGTTGAGTTAGAAAAACAACAAGCTGCAATATTAGCTGCTGCGCAAGCACGTGGTGAAAAATTAGCTGCATTTGTTGTTACTGTTACGCAAAAAGCTGGTGTTGATGGACGTTTATTCGGTTCAGTAACTAATGGTGATATTGCTGATGCATTAAATGCACAAGGCTTTGAAGTGACTAAAGCATTAGTACGTTTACCTAATGGTCCGTTGAAAACTATCGGCGACCATTCAGTGACTGTAGCTTTACATC
>Ga0364880_10210_pt2 | contig 25383 bp, 25 predicted proteins | sample ExccelJu500001D3_5_FD_206927 | JGI IMG/M metagenome (GOLD analysis project Ga0364880, IMG submission 206927) | Enriched cells from Trout Bog Lake Hypolimnion, Wisconsin, USA - BchlTB.July30.5000.01.D3 | ecosystem: Environmental > Aquatic > Freshwater > Lake > Hypolimnion/Profundal zone | place... | reverse complement strand
CACCATTGATCGTTTTCGAGGACGCGGACCTGGATGCGGCGGTAGAAGGAGCAATCGCCTCGAAATATCGCAACTCGGGACAGACCTGCGTTTGTACAAACCGCGTGCTAGTGCAGGAGACGGTGTACGACGCGTTCTCCGCGAAACTAGTTGAGAAAGTTCGCGGGCTTAAGGTTGGCAATGGCATGGAGCCTGGAGTAACTCAAGGGCCGCTGATCGACGAAGCCGCGGTTGAGAAAGTTGAAGAGCACATTGCCGACGCTCTTGCTAAGGGCGCAAAAGTGCTGATCGGGGGTAAGCGTCACGCACTGGGCGGAACTTTCTTTGAGCCCACGGTGCTGATGAATGTGACTCCGCAAATGGTGGTAGCGAAAGAGGAGACATTCGGTCCGGTCGCACCGCTATTCCGCTTTAAGACTGAAGAAGAAGCCGTGCACATGGCGAACGATACTGAATTCGGACTGGCGGCATATTTCTACTCGCGCGACATCGCGAGAGTATGGCGGGTCGCAGAATCACTTGAATACGGAATGGTTGGGATCAACACCGGACTCATCTCAAACGAGGTTGCACCCTTTGGCGGAGTCAAGCAATCCGGGCTGGGGCGCGAGGGCTCGAAGTATGGGATCGAGGAATTTCTGGTCATCAAATACCTGTGCATGGAAGTCTAGCGGTGCGCTATGAGCCCTCGGCAATGATGGATTCGAAGTGCCGGATATCGCAAACGGTGGAGAATAAAGTGAGCACGCAGGTAAAACTTTCTCATCTGCAACGCTGAGAAGATTCTGGAATAACTCTACAAATTGCAGCTTACTTCGCCAATTTCCTAGAGTTGGCATGGGTTAGCGGTGTGGCTGAGGCTTTCTGACGAGACGGTGGGCCGCGTAATGTTTGGTACGCCGCGTGCCTTTATCAAGGCAAAGGAGCGAGTAATGATTCCGCTCAACGCTGTTGCAGAGGAAAGCTACCCTTCAGAAGCAAGCCCGGACGCAATCGATGAATTTAGCTGGCGCAAGGGAGATTTTGTGGGTGTGGTAAAGCCGAATAAGAATCGCTATGAATTTTATGTGCGCGACCTGCGTCGTGAGGGACCCACGATCCAAGGCTTCGGGGTGGACTACTCGCACGCTGTCAATACTGTGACCCAATTGCTGGAAGCGTTGGCGAAAGGACGTTAGACAATTGTGGGTGACGGTGAATAGAACGATTATTTTGGGTCTAGTGCGGCCTTTGTCGCCGACAAGGGGGAGGATCGACATAAAGAGTTCCTTTCCATGAGTGATTTGTTCCGTTAGCCGTTCGCAATCGCAGCCGGTGCTTGGCGTTAAAATTCCGGATAGCTTCTGGATTTCCGGTGGCAGCCATTGCTCGGCCGTGATTATCCTTGCCCTGTATTGTTGCAAGCCTCTTTATCATTTCCGAGCAGGATTCACATAGGATTGCCCCGGCAGCATTGCTCTTACACAGCTCACACCGTTCGTCTGCCAACTCCGAAACGGGGTTTAGCGTCTGGATACCCAATGCAAGATTGCTGATTGCCATTCCATACCTCCCTACCCATAAGTCAACCAAACGCCAATTCGGTCTGAGAGCGTGCGAAACATTTTCACCGGGGATCGAAACGCGTTGTCGTCGACGGTGAGTAATACTGGCTTCGCGATGGTCCGACGCCATCGCGTCTGAGATCTGTTTGCACGCGATGTGTCGGCGCGCCGCGGCCCGCAGCGATAACGGGGGATGAATCATGCACCGATCGCAAAGGCGGTTGCATCGAACCGCCCGAGGAGAAGTCTCGCTGATGGATCTCAACCTGAAGCGCATTCGGGTAATCGGCAGCCAGCAAAACGGTCCCGAGTACCTCTACGAGGTCCTTGATTTCGCAGCAAAAGGAAGGGGGAATTTATGGCGATTGATACGTCGACAGCACTTATTACGGGTGGAACGAGCGGGATTGGCCGGGCGACGGCCAGAAAACTGGCTCAGCTTGGCATTCATGTGGTGGTCGTAGGCCGGAATGTGGAGCGCGGGGAGAACACGGTTGCCGAAATCCGCGCCGCAGGAGGCAAAGCAGATTTTATTTCGTCTGACCTTCGCGATGCCTCGAGTGTGAGCGAAGTCGCGAGAAGAGCGGTCGAACTCGGAGACGGCCACGTCGATATTCTGATTAACAATGCGGGCATCTACCCTTTTGGACCGACGCACGAAATGACAGAAGACCTGTTTGACCGGGTGTACTCGCTCAACGTCAAGGCACCGTATTTCCTTGTCGCAAAACTTGCGCCACTGATGGCGAAGAGAGGCAAAGGGGCGATTGTCAACCTATCGACGATGGTTGCCGATTACGGGGCGCCGGGGATGAGCCTCTATGGCTCTACTAAGGCTGCAATCAATCTGCTCACCAAAGCGTGGACGGCTGAATATGGCCGGAGTGGCATTCGTGTTAATACAGTGACCCCTGGGCCGACCCGTACTGAGGGCACCGGCGTAATGGGCGAAGCGCTCGAGCAACTAGCCGCAGAGGCGCCGGCTGGCCGTCCAGCGACGGCAGAAGAGATTGCCGAAGCTATCGTTTTCCTGGCGACTGATCGTTCGAGTTTCGTTTACGGAGCAAACCTCGCCGTCGATGGGGGACGCACAGCTATTTGATAGTTAAGCGGTTCCGACTGGATGACGGGCTACTCGTCAGTTAATATGCAGTGACCCTGACAATAAGGCGATGGGAAACGGAGCGGCAAGGGTTGCATTGAATGAATGGCGGAGGCTAGAGGACGATCTTCGAACTCTGATCGCCTCCGGTTTTGAGTTCCCAATCGTGAGCTATGAGCCGCAAGTCGTTGATGAGAAGGCGACTGTTACGCTCCCACCGGATGCTGATAAAAAGCACTCTGTGTCAGGTGGCACAAAGCCGTTAGTAAGCTTGAACGCGGATTTCGCGAGCGCAGAGGCACCAACAGGTGGCCGCAGCGGGGCACGTGCGAAGCGTGATGCAACGAGTGGCTCCCAGTCGCCCCACCATGTCTCAGGCGTCGCAAAGCCGCTTGCAAGCTCGAAAGTGGAAACCACACGCGGAACTCTCCCTGCAGGCAGCGAGGGCAAGTCAGGTGCAAAGCACGATGAAGCGACTAGCTCAGTGTCCCAGTCGGTCCACTATTTGTCTGCAGATATCAGCCCGTTAGCAGGCTCAAACGCGGAGCCCAAAAGCCTAGTGGCACCCGTAACTAGCGACAGCGGGGTCGGGACGAAGCACGATGAAGCAACTAGCTCGGTGTCCCATTCGGTCCCCCATATCTCCAGCGGCAGCAAGCCGCTTGCGACTAAAGCGTCCACGAGCGGAGTGGACCCTGTAACTGGCAGCAACGGCTCAGCTGCAAAGCGCGATGCTGCTGCCTCAGGCTCCCAGTCGAACCACCATTTCTCAGCTAGCACGGAACAGTTGGCCAGCGTAGAGGTGGAGCCCACAAGCGGGACTTTTGCCACAAGCAGCAACAGCGAAGTGAATGCTAAACATGATGTCTCGACTGGTTCTGGAACCCCATTGGTTCATCTAGTTGACAAGAAGCAGTTAGTAATCATGGAAGTGGATTACACAGGGGCGGGTGCCAAACATGATGCCGAGACTGGGGTAGAACCCTCCTTGGTCCACCATGTCTCGTGTGGGACGAAGCAGTTAGCAAATGTGGAAGTGGAGCTCACAAGCAACAGCAAGGATGCCACGATCGGTTCAGGTTTGCCGTCGGTGTCTTTCACTCTCATGTCACGGTACAACCGTGAGGAACTGTATTCGGAGGTTTGGTCGCAACCAGTTCATAAACTTGCTAAACAGTATAAGCTGTCGGACGTGGGGTTGGCGAAGGTATGCAGAAAGCTGTTCATACCATTGCCGGGGCTAGGTTATTGGAACAAGAAGAGCGCAGGCAAAGCCGTGCCAGAACAACCATCGTTGCCCGATGTTGAAACTTCCCCAAAACGCGAGAAGAAATTGAAGCAAGACCGCCCACCAACGAGATCGAAATCATCCCAAATTGGCAATAGCACGCGGCCGAAGGCACCCCATGACACCGACGTCACAACCGGCAATGAACAACCAGCTAAACGACGCCAGCCGGCCATGGTTAATCTAGTTTGCGACAAGTGCGGCAAGGAGTTTCAGCGGCGCAAAGGCAACGAACCAGCAGCGAGGGGCTTCAGTAAGGCCTATTGTTGCCGGAGTCACGCGAGTATGTCGCAACTAGGTACCGCGGTTCTAGTTCATGGCTCAAGGAATGCATACACACACTTAAAATGTCGGTGCGACCTGTGCAGGGCCGGAAATACGGAGTACATGAAGGGCCTCTATGCCCGTCGTGCGATGGCCCAACGTGCCGCAAAGCCCGACGGGGAGGCATGAGCTGTCATTAGAAAAGGGCGACGAGGTGGTGTGGCATGAACGGTCGAAATCAACCCCAGTCGGGTAGCAGTGGCGGATCAACAGAAAGGCATTGCCGCCGAGATCGTTACGGCGAAGGAACTCCTGCCGTAAGAGTTGGTCCTGTTCGGCGGTGAATGGCCGTGGGAGTCTATGCGGTTTGCGCGGAATGTCGTCGCGGCGAATCAGGCGAGCGAGTTCAGAATGTTCGTTCGACCAAGCCAGTTCGTGAAGAATGAGCGCACGTCCCGATTCCCACGTCGCGTTTTCGATGAGAATCACTTGTGCGAAAACGAGTGTGGTTTCCACGGCGGCAAATCCGCATCATTTTTAATTGTCAGAGATGTCACCCGACTCGATGATAGACGCGAGAAACATCAGCACCTGAAGCGTCTTTCCCAACCCCATATCATCAGCCAACGGGCAGCCTCCTCTGCCCGCCCTAGCTTTATAAGCTACAGAAGCCGGGGTTGTTGCTGAGTATTTTCGTAGGCATTATTAACAGGAAATGAAGAGATTATTTCGAGGTACGTTTTTTTAGTTGAAAGCGCATCATGCAACAGGCCGCGACTGTCTAATGCCTTATACAGGGCAACGGAGTAGGCTTGGCAGTTAATCGATTTCTCGGGGTTGAACTCAATATCAGTAAATGCATCGTACATTGGTAATTCGGAAACAGCCTCAGGATTCTTGTAGAGGGCATTTATGTAGAGCCAATCATAAAAAGCTGTCATTGGCTCCAAAGACCATTCCTCACCGAAGAACCTGAAGCAGGTTAGTGCGCCAGAATTCTTTAATCTAGTGTCAGTTTTTGCTTCTCGAGATGAAGACGATAAAAGTTCTTTGTAAGGACCGCCAAATTCAAAAACTTTGCTTGACTGATATGCCGTTTCTACAGTGAATGTTAGTTTGTGTGTTTGGGTTGTAGCCCTTAAGTTAAAGGCACTTAAGCCTACACCTAATGTAGACTCAGATTTGCTAGACACCTCCAGTGGGCATTTGCAGAGCCCCTTCGCAATTGCCTCGTCGTGTAACGATTTAACTGATTTCTGTTTTTGACTAATTGCCATGCCTGCGTGCCATGTAAAATCCATGAGCACCGTTTCGACTAATAGAGGTCCATTGCTACGAGCAAAATAGAGCGGTCTGCTTGCCATATTTTTCACATCCAATGCTTGTAGTCGTTCCGAGGGAGGAAATAGTCATTTCCTCGATAGAACGTTGTCATATGTGAGTTTCCGTCGATAATTTTGTTGAACTCAACTTGATTACGAATCTTATCGTCCCGATCAACAACAACATCAACGATAAAAGTCGGATCAATACTTTCCACAATTAATATTTCTGCCTGTGGATTCGTTGGGTAATAACTCGGAATTTGAGTTAACTCTCGGGTGGGATATCCATCTTGATTCTCAAACATATTCTCGAATGCTTGAAAGCTCAATCTTTGATTCTTCGATTGTTGTGCGATATTTCTTTCAGCTGCATTTCTCACACAAAAAATAGCTGTCTTACTCCATAGAATATTGGGCTTTAACCGTATCACTACCCAGTCGGCATTCTGATCTTGACAACGATACGAGTAAAACATCTTATAGTTTGGAAATGACACTGAAAGGCATATTGAATTGGCAATATGATCCAAGCGGAGCTTGTCATTGAATACATATGGCTGCTCTCGCGAATCCAGTTCATCTCTCCCGACCAAGCCGTTCTTTAATATGTTTGCCAAGTTCTCGAGTCGCGTAAAATGCACAAGGTGCGAGATCTTTCGTTGTTCAACAAATTGGCGTATTTGTGCAGCTTCGCTATTTTGGTAATCAGCGAGAACTGCGCCATTTCCTTGCCATTTACTTCGGTCTAGATCGATTTTTCCATTCGTAAACGGAACAAACAGTATTCCATCGTAGTCCTGGTGCCACATTTCTAAACAAAAGTCGCCTACAAGTAACTCGCCTACAGGTAACACTCCTTCCCCGTTCAGAAAATAATACTTGACAAGTGTTAGTGTACCTTTGGTACTGAGTTCATAGCATCCTCGAGGGCAACGACAGCGTGCCGGTGTGACGTTAAACGAATATGGCTTGTTATCCCAATCGCCATATATGCTTGGCCTTCCTATGATAACTCTCGAAAGAGCCAGCTTAGAAAGATCAATTTCAGCAAAGTGGTTGGTAAGTTGTTGTTGAGCGAACCGGTGAGATTGCTTTGCGGTGGTCGAGTTCTCAGGCATGAGGTTTGGCGACTCACTCGCCGTGTCAGCGTGCGGAAGCCGTAGTTCTTCTTTAAACTCCTTTGAAAGATCGTCAATGGGCTGAATCAATTTCCATAGATCGTCACAATTCTGAACTAGTTCTTCTAACGCCTTCTTGACATGCTTCGCTAGCTCACTGTCTTTGTCGAGCGTCGTGCGAATATCATTGAAGTACTGCGCGCGCTTTTCCAGTAGGTGGGAGTGCCGTTCCTTTATCAATGTGAAGTATTGTGGATCTGAACCTGGATCAGGTGGCCTCAAAGGGGGAATTGATATAGGAGAATACGACGATCCAGTGCGCGCACTGACCGCCCCTTGTAATGATCTCAGCGATTCCGAATAGAGTTGAGATCGGCGTGGGTTTGATCTGGACCATGATTCCACGTCAATCCTGACCTTGGTTAACTCTATCGCTTTCTCGATTACATGTGCTTCTAGGCCAAATGTTTCATTAAATGCTTTCTCGCTTTTCTGGACAACTAATAACCGATCCATTGAGCTGGATACGTTCCGTTCAGGCAAATCTGCTGCTTTTGTGGGTTTACCTCCACGGTCGGCGATAATCGAATAAGCAATGAAAGCAGCAATGAAAAAGAAAAACAGCATATGCATCAGATTGCTCCTAATCGTTCTTTCTCTGCTTTACGGTGGTCGAGATACCGTTTTGCAAATCCGCCCTTTACCTCGAACCGTTTATAATCGCCGGAAACGTTGGACATAGTCCTCTTTAAGGAAATGATCTCGCCATTTAACGCGGGTGAAGACGCACGCGCGAGGGCATTGGTTCTTGCAACCAACATTCGCTCTAAACGGGGGGCAATGAGTTTGTCGCCAGAACCTGATCGCGCCTCAAGAGACTGAAATCGTGTTCGGAGACTTCCCGACCTCTTCCGTGATAACACGCCTAGCTTATGCTCTGCACCGATCAAGATATTCCCGTACTGCTGTAAGAAGGATGTCTTGGTTCGTTCGTCGCTGAGTCGCGCCTAGCGTGCAGATGCGAACGTATGTTTTGTCGTCAACTTTCACGGTCAAGGCCACGGGCTTCTCATTCGGTTTGGCAGATTTCACTTTTGCGGAGCCGGGATGGATTCCGGCTTTCGTTGGGTTCATTGTGAGTTCCTCGTGAGACTGAAGTATAGCGCAATTGCGGAGTTACGTAGGCGGTATTCATGGGCGTCTGGTTACGAGGGACATCTTGACAGGTTGCGCTTGTTTGGAATCCCGCGTGTTTATAGGTATGCGAAATTATTGACTTACACTCACGCTGCGTCCATGGCTGGCGCTTCGAACTGGATCGCAATCGATGCAAGCAGCATCGGCTCCGTCGCCTTCGAAGCGGAAATCCCTGGTACAGGCGTTCGTGCGAATCTTGTCGCTCTCCTGCATCTATCGTTCTCGCCATCCGACCAACGACTCCGGAGGAGCGTGTTCCCCGTAGTGAAGCCCGAGGTTGAGATGATCTGGCGGGCGGTCACGGCAGCGTGCTCTCCGCCCGATGCACCCAGCTGCGATAACAGCCGCTACAACGGTCTCTAACGCTTCGTCGATCGCCGCTGTGGTGCTGGTGGGGGCGGAACAGACCTAAGATTGGGAGCGGAGCGGTCCATCCCCTTGAGCCATTCAATGAATGCTTCCGCTTCCGTTATGCGGGTAGCTGTCACCGACTTGAAGAAACTGGTCGCCCGTCAGTCCTGCCGCTAAGGCTTGGTTATTCTGTCACGCTCCAAAAGCTTTCACACCGGCTGGATCGTGGATGGGGCAAAATTGGCCTACTCTGCAAAGGCTAAACGCTCCTGAGACATTGAATACCCCTCAGACGTCCCCATATAATCGCCAACACCAGAGTGAATGGCAGGGGCACCATCGAGATTCTCAACATGCTGCTCCCGTTACGAAGGGTGAATCGCTCATCGACCAGCGTAGCAGACGGAGACACCTTCGGAAAAACCTCGCCGGCTCTGACGCCCAAGGATGTCTGTGCGAAATAAAGCTCAATTTGGAGAGCGGAAGTAGATGACAGAAGACTTTTGTTGTGACTGGATGCACACGCTGCTTTCGGGAACGTACGGAGAGACCAACCTTTGCGATCTCGACTCGGCTCGCCAGCATTGGCTCGCATGTCACCGCTGCCGCGTCTCTCTGCCAGAGGCAGAGAATCACCTCAAGTTTATCGAGCTTGAGGTTCTTCGACGCATTCGCGCGAATATCGAGCAGCTGTACCACCGCCACCGCTCATCAGAACACAATCTGCTTGCAAGCCGCTCGGGTGAAGATCTGCTGACGCCGTCGTCCACAGTTAATTATATCGACCGTCAAGCGGTGGTCTATGATTTACTTGAGATCCTCGGGCCGGAAGGCGAATCCGAGGACGCAGTCGCTGAACCAGACGAGAGCACGCAACGGCTTAGGTTGCTCGCCGAAGCGGGTGAGGCTGTTCAAGCCCAACTCCAACTTATGAATGACAACTGGGGCTTGGATTATTTTCATCTCCTTCACGAAGATACGGAGTACTCTTCCACAAGATCTGGCCCTTTTATCGCGTCCTTACCCGATGACATTCAGCTATTCGTTTTCCATTCAATTCTTGCCCTTGACAGTATCGAGGACTGCGGCCCCGAAGCGGTTGCCCTGATGGGATCACGGTTGTACATGTTGATAGTCAAAGCTGCTCCTGCGTTCGTTAAGGAATTCTCGATACACAGCAGCCCCGTCTCGAACACCGCACCTGAAGTACTAGGCGCCGATCGCGACCGCCTGCAAGAGATCTGCGACAATCTGGAAAAGCATTTCGAAGATGTCGCCGACTCCCTTAAAGCAGGCCAAATGGAAATGTTCCGACTTTGGGAGAAGTTCGGTTCGCGGGCGAGCGACTTGGAACCATCCCTTAAAGAGCATCTTGGACTCTTGTACGCCAGACTGTCAGAGACCACCCAACGTGACCTGCAACTGGCTGAGAATTACTATTCTCATAACCAAGAGCCCGACGACTTTACGCCCGCGATATTGAGTTTCCATCGAGCCTATGAATCGGAGTTCAAATTGCGCGTTCTGGCTCCATTGGTAGAACGCATGCGGCGGGAAGGAATGAGCGACCATGGGGATGACCAGCACAAACTGATCGTCCGAGGACAACTGAATCGCACTCTCACTCTCGGGCGTGCGCTGCATTACGTTCACAATGACACTATGGTTAAGAAGTTCGTCACTGAACTCGGTTTGAATGCCGAGATGATCTATTGGGAATCGTCCGAATTAAACAATGCGCGAAATGACGCAATCCACGAAAAAAAACGTGGGCGCGAAGCCGCGGCTCGCGTAAGAAGTATTCTGCTCAAACCGCCCAGCATTCTTTCCTACCTTTTCAATGGAGCAGTGGTGTAACAGTGCAGGTCGCATACTTCCCCCAGTTGGTAGCTCGAGAAGAGACTTGCGTCTGAAAATCTAGAAAGAATGTAGAACTCTGCTGAAAGAACAACACCGAAAAGTCTGACTGATCTTCCAACCGCAACTCGCCACCCGCCATCCTGCTACGGGAATCCTTCCGCAAGGACAGCAAGGTTCAGAATCGTACCATCGCCAACTTATCCCACTGGCCAGCCGAACGGGTGGCGGCACTGCGATGTGCCCTGCGCGGCGACTTCGACCTGGCAGCCGCGCCTGGCGCGCCCACCTTGGGACCGGTCTTCGGACTGCTCTTCGTCCTTAAACAACTGGCCGACCAATTGGGAATCAGCAGTCTAAACGGCACTACGAACTAGCGAACTCTTACGCAGCGGCCGCCCAAGAACTTCGGCGCATCACTTCTATGATCGTAACAGCGGGAACAGAACTGAGTTTCACAGAACTCGTCGACCAAGGCGAGGCAGCTATATCGAGGGAGCACACGATGTGGTGCGCTCGGCGGAGTATCACGGCACGGTAATCGCAGCGACTGGAGATCTCTGGAAATGACAACCATCGTCCTTCCGAATTCGCCTGGGAAGGTACTGAAGCTAACTGCTGAAACCGGTATCTCTCGTTCTCATAAGTCGTCTCGCAAACCGATTTGTAACTGGACCCGCGGCGTCAGCGCAACAGTTTGCGTGGGTCACCTCGTGGTAACTCCGAGTGCAAGTTCATATTTCGTTGATATCGTTAACGTCCATTTCCATAGCGCTCTGATCGAACACAATGGCCGCGGCGGGCACGTCCGCACCTCGATCATTTCTCCTCTTACAGATGCATGTGTTGTCCGACACCGATTCGAAATCTCCACACGAGATGCGAGTCTTGCTAAGAGGAACGTTGCTTCCAGATACTTGTTTTACGTGACCTAACGTGGGTGACCCAAGGAGCGGATGGGTCACTTCCCCGGATCGCCGACGCTGAACCAGTCTGGTCGAAACAGACGATCCAGAACAGGCTCAGTCGTCCATTAGTCCCTTAACGATTTCCAGAAACTTTCGTCCGGGTATCCAGTTCCTCGTGTCTTTGACACCCGTTCCGCCTTCGGCGAAGTCCCACTTAAAGGCCTGGCGCTTGTTGAGCTCATCCAGAGTCGAAGTCCGCAGTTTTCCGGCTCCGCCATCAAAACCGATAACAATCGTGTTTCCGTTTTCCTCGCACAATCCCATAACCTCTTCAAACCCACGGGTGCCCCCGTAGTTCCGGCGTTCGCCACCGTCCTGCGTGCCGTTTCGGGGCCGCTTGCTGTCCAATTCAACCAGTTTCCGGTGAATAATCTCCCACTCCCCAGCGAGTTCGCCGGTAATCTTGTCCGGGAGATCCGTGAAGCTCAGCCACTCAACCTCGCTTCCGGTGAGCTTGCGCCGTGCATCTCTTCTCATGGCTGATGGTGCAAGATACACGACCTTCGCTTTCCTGCAGTTTGAGTAGGGAGAGTTCTTCGGAAAACATTTCAGAACCTCTTCGTATTTCTTTCGTTCCAGCGAGCGGCACATGATCTCCTCGAGATCTTTGACAAGAAATGACGATCCGCAATTGTCAATCTTTATGATCAGTTGACAATAGGTATCTTCTTGCACCGGGTCGAAACTCGTATAGGCCGTTTTAAGTTCAAGAAACACGAGCTGATCGTCACTGACGTTGTATAGCAGCCAGTCTATGTTCGTAGATTGATATTTCAGGATGCCATTCACCGGCGCTTTGCGCAGAGGAAATTCCTCGCATATCATCTCCACTCGCTTGTTCCACTTTATTGAAAGTAGCTCTGCGATGAACAAGCCGAGTATCGGCCCGATGGCACGCTCAACCTGAACCTTTGGAATCATCGTAAGGTGCATGATATATGTCATCAATTTTTCTATAAAGACGTCTCGCGGTTCGGGCATGACGCTCTCCTGTGATGAAATGTAGTCACACCTCCCACCATTGACCGTCCTGGCGGAGCACACGTTGTCTGCACGCATAATAACGCACTCGGCAGCTCTGCCCATCACGATCGGGATGCCTGGGCGCACCTTCGGAACAATGCTCCAGTGGTCTCGATGTCCGTGGGAAAGGATGATTGCAAGAAGCGACGGATCTAGGTATGCCCTACGGCGTGGCTGGCGCAACCGCACGTAAGCGAAGGAAGTTGAATCCGGTGCAGGCGACACTTGCGGGCGAAGTTGCTGGAAGCAACGCTGCTGGTTATTCGGACCTAAGATGGCACGAACGACTAGCTTGCAAGCGTTCCCCTCAATCTGAGATGTGTTTTCCACAGATATTTTCTGAAAGCCGTAAATTTCTCGCCCGTGTTTTTGAATATAGAACAGGGACATTCAAGACAGCTACAATGATCGCCGCAGCGTAAAGCGGACGGGGCGGTCCCAAAAGCGAGAAAGTGTTGGGCAAACTGAGCCAATGAAAGTCACCATTCATAAAGGCAGCCAAGAAATTGGCGGAACCTGTATTCAGATCTCATCCGGCAAGACCACAATTCTCATCGATGTCGGTCTCCCTCTCTGACCTGCCCCGATTCTCTCAGCCATTCATAACTGGAGATTCTCGGTTTTGGTTTGGCTTCGAGTGTAGCTCGCCGCCGCCGTCGGGACGGTGGGAAAGTGGAAAACGGTTTGTGTTTTCCAAGGCGGTCTTATCGCCGTCTTTCCCACGGTCCTGTGTCTGCCGGAACTCCTCCGGCGTCATGTAATCGAGTGCACTGTGTGGCCGCTCACAGTTGTATTCCTGCCGCCAGTTCTCCAGCGTTTGCCGCACATCCTGCAAAGTGCGAAACCAATGCGCGTTCAAGCATTCATCGCGCAGTCTGCCGTGAAAACTCTCCACGTGTCCATTCTGCATCGGCCTGCCGGGTTGGATGTGCACCAGCATCAGCTTCCGGTCTTCTGCCCAGCCGATCATTCGCCGCGAGGTGAACTCGGGACCGTTGTCGCTTCGTAGATTCTCCGGTGCACCGCGTACCAGCATCAAGCGCTCCAGGACGCGAATCACGCGGCCGCTTCCCAGGCTGGTGTCGGCCTCCAGAGCCAGGCACTCACGGGTGTAGACATCGACCACGCTCAGAATCCGCACCATCCGTCCGCTGGCAAGACCGTCGACGATGAAATCGATGCCCCATTCCTGATTGGCCCGCAGCAGTCGCGGAGGCGCCGGCAAACTGCGCACCAACCGCTTGCGCCTTCGCCGCCGCACCATCAGTCCCTCTTGGCGATACAGCCGGTAGACACGCTTTACGTTTATCACCATCCCGCGCCGCACCAGCACAACATGCAATCGCCGGTACCCGAAGCGCGGCTTCTGTCGAGCTAACTCGATCAGCTTCGCACGCAGTTCAGCATTCCGGTCCGGCACCGCAGCATAGCGACAGCTGCTGCGATCCACCGCCAACAGCTTGCAGGCTCGTCGCTCGCTCAGCCCCATCTGCTGAACCAGCGAGATGTCTTGCCGTAAACCTACAAGCTCCAGCCGTTTTTTCGGATCACCGCTTTCAGCGCTTCGCGGTCAAGACTAAGATCGGCAACCAGATGCTTCAGCCTCTGGTTTTCCTCTTCCAACTGCTTCAGCCGCTGCGCCTCGCCCACTTCCATCCCACCGTACTTCGACTTCCAGGCATAAAACGTCGCCGCGCTGATCCCATGCTCTCGGCACAGATCCGCCGTCTTCACCCCAGCCTCGTGCTGCTTCAGAATCCCAATGATCTGCTCTTCCGTGTACCGGCTCTTCTTCATCCCAGTCCTCCCACTCAGATTAAGGGAGAACTCCAGTTTTCAGTGGCTGAGTTTTTCGGGAGCAGGTCATCTCAGCGCCGACAGCCCGATCGTGGATGTCTCAAAGCTGAAGGTAGACGCCGTCCTAATCAGCCACCCCCATCAGGACCACTTCGGCCTGATGACCTGCCTTCCGCCGAACACCCCTGTGTACATGGGCGAACTGGGAAATAATCTCATTGATGCAACCCAACTATTCCTAGGCAAAAGCAGACACGAGATCAACGCTAGGCACTTCAAGGCCTGGGAGCCGTTCGTTATAGGAGATTTCAGAATTACTCCCTATCTTGTTGACCACTCCGCCGCTGATGCCTATTCCTTTCTTGTCGAAGCTGAGGGGAAGCGTCTCTTTTACAGCGGGGACCTCAGGTCTCATGGCCGGAAAGGCATACTATTCGAAAATCTTGTGAAGCGCCCCATTCCAAGAATCGACATCATGTTCCTTGAAGGAACCATGATGCACCGCAACAATGACCTTTTCCCTGACGAGAAAGCAGTTGAGAAGAAGATTGTCGAAATAATAAGTCAGCAGAAGAACATCTCGTTCATTTTATCGTCGTCCCAGAACATTGACCGCATCGTTTCCGCATATAGAGCGTGCAAGAGAACAGAAAAAATCCTGGTCATTGATATCTATACCGCATGGGTGCTGGAACAGGTGCGGGAGTTTACCGACAATGTGCCCAGTATGGATTGGCCCGAGGTTCGAGTCTATGCCGACTATAGTCAAGATCAAAAGCTGAAGGCGACGCCTGAATACTTCGGAGACTTCAGAAAGCGTCTCTATCTCCGTAGGATAAAGTCTCAGGAGTTGCAGTCTGCCCCTTCCGCTTTCCTGTACTTCGGCAAAGTTTCCAGTTTTCGAAAGATAGAGGCCTTTAAGAAAGCAGGGCAGCCGGTCAATGTTATCTATTCGCAGTGGCTGGGATACCTTGATGGCAGTCATGCCGACTACTTCGGCTGCGACAAAATTTCCGCCTACAGGGAAGACCCGGAAGTGAATTTAGTCTACGCCCATACCAGCGGTCATGCCCCAGTGGAAGATTTGCAGCGGTTGGCTGCGGCTTTGAAGCCTAGAACACTGGTTCCCATTCATACCGATGACGCAGATAGCTTCGGAAAGACCTTTGAGAACGTAGTAACACTAAGGGACGGCTCCACATTCGTTCTGACTTAATCGGGAGAGTTAGGGGCGGCTCCTACTACTCCATCAAGCATACTCGGACTGTCGCTCTGACGGTCCGAGTATGCGACGGGAATCCGGCCGGAAGTGATTGAGCCGTTGCTGGAAACCGCCAAAGGCAACTTTTTCGATCGCGTCGGAACCATTCATTCATTGAAGACTTTTGTGCATGTGCGATCCATTAAGAAACGGGGCAAGTTCAAGATGCAAAGTGAACGCATTAACCTTGCGGCAAATGAGTTGACCCAACGCGTCCGTGGTCATTTCAAGCTGGATTTGCAGCGTGAAATGTTTGATGCCGCGGTGGAGAGCTTCGAACACGATGACAGTCCGCTGAAACTCAAAAACTTTGCCTCCGCTTTGAGAAAATTAGGCGGCATCTGGCTCGAACAACTCGCGCCGAAGGATAGGATCAGAGCGTGCGAATGGTTCGAGCAAAACACGCATCTCCGTAAGGAGGATTTTGTCACGCGGGCGCAGCGCGCCAAGTATGCTGTGCAGGGAGAACTCCATGATGACGTCCTGGAGTACCTTCATATAGACGTACGGAGCACGGTGAAGGAATACCTAGCCCTAATAGGCGAGTTGAGCAAATACGGACTAACTATAGAGGAACATTCCGATACTCCGGCAGAAACCGCAGAATTGGAAGCCATACGTGCTCTTGAAACCTTCGACCAGCTTTCAGAACTCATCCAAGAACGACACGCGAGTCTACTGTCGAGTGCGGCTGTTGCTGCACTCGATGCTGCCAGCCTCGACTGCGAGGTGTACGACGAGGTCGATGGCGCGTTGTTTGTCGAAGTCGGTGAAGAGCTTGATCGGCCTTCAACGCATGTCACGTCAGATGACTTAAAGCTCGATAGTCTGTCAATTCTATCCCTTGCTCCAGATCGGATTGTTTATCAGGGCAGAGGGAGAGTCTATGCGAGATTGCAGTACGGGCCGATTTCAGTTGTGGCACTGGACATAGATGAGCCAGTTCACGATATTTACCCCTTCGAATGCAATTTTGAATCCTGCACGGGATATCTGTATCCTACTTTCATTCGTGGGTCGATGAAGATCGATACAGGCCAAGGCTAGACCAAGTTGCTTCTAAAATGCCTGTGTCGAACGACTCCGACTTTTAACGCGCATCGTTTAGATCACTCGATCAGCTGCATTGGTGAGCACTTAGCGGAGATACCGAGTGCAAATACTAGTGTTGTGACCTCGCAGATTTCGAGCAGGTTCTTCCTCTCTGGAAACGACAGTTAGTGAGGTATTGGTGTTGGCGGAACTATTGGCTGCGGCGGCACTAACGGAATCTGCCGACAGGATAAATTCACGCCGAGGAGAAGATTGAGAATCCTTGCTCTGTCTGATACCCACAACCTCCACCGCTCCATCACTGCTCCGATGGAGGGCGACCTCCTCGTACACGCGGGTGATTTTTCGTTCTTCTTTGAAGATATGCCCGCCATTCGCGATTTCAACGCGTGGCTAGGCGAACTGCGTTTCCGGCACAAGATTGTGGTGCCGGGTAATCATGAGCGAATCATGTACGAGCGCCCAGAATTGCGCCGTCTGATCACTAATCCCCCGCGCTCCAACCGCGGCGGTCACGTTGCCGGGACGCAACACGGCTGCGCACAGATACTGTTCGGCTTCGTCATTGAAGCTCACGAAGCTCATTACCGGCAGATAGCACCAGCTGTCGTAGTGTCCGTTGAAGAACGATAGCTGCTGTGCGCCGTGGGTTGGGTCGTCGGTCGGATCCAGATCGATGGTGACAAGGCGGGCGCGTCCACGTAAACGCTTCGCGTGACGGTCGATCACACTGTCGGCCAGTGCTTCGCCAAGTCGGTAGAGTTCTCTCGGCCGGATTGAGTTTTCAAAGCGCGACAGGGTTGGCTGCGAAGCCAGGTCGCGGCCTGTGACCGGATCGCGGTCGAGCAACATCTTGTGAATGGGGTCGGCAGACAGGCGGGCCGAGTCGTTGGCATCTGGATAGCCGCAGGCAATCGAAAATACGCGCTGGGCCAACAACTCGCGCAAAGAGTGGCCAACCTGCCGACTTGCCGCTTGTCGCGCAGACATCCGGCCAGAGCTTGGACCAATCCGTAACGGCGGTCAGCAGCCTTCAGCAGGATGGCGCCGCCATCGGAACTGCCATTGGTTTGATCGAATCGCAAGACGGCGGGCTTGGCGAAAATCTCAGGGAACAACAGACACTGTGTCGTGCTATCTTCAAACACGCGGGAAGCCTTTGAGGTCGAACTGTAAATCAACCCTGGTGTTGCTCCCCTGACCGGGTTGGCTTTCGTTGCAGTCGCTATTCATTTCGGTGATTCTCCTTATGTTGATTGCTGAGGGTTAATTGAATTGGGGTTAACTCCCGCAGTGCTACGCGCAGTTTGTTTGTTCGAAAACATCATGAGCACAGCAGCACGGTGTAAATTGTTGAGTTCTCGGCTTGATTGTTGGTTTGTGCTTGCTGATGCTTGCTACCCATAGTCGACAAGTTGCAGCGGTAGCGCAGCCGGGGGGGGCTACATCACAAACTTTGGCAAAGCTGACTGAACCTGCAGCCTGTATACTTCCCTGATTATTATGTCAGCCTGACTACTTCCGGGCGCCTTCCACACATTCCGGTCTCCATGCACATATGCCTGCACACAATCGAGCTGATGCAGAAGTTGGATCATTGCATCTTCCGCCGAGAGCAGTAGCGTTCGAAACACTTCGATCGGAGAAACCAGGTTTTCAAGTTCTTGATCCGTAAGAATTCGAGACACTGAGCCATTTCGGGGACTCCATAGCCATTGGTTAAACTCAGAGACAAAGAGACTTCCCTCAACATCGTGCATCAGGAGGACTGCCGCGTACTGCGGGCCACCAAGGATTGCGATATGGTGAAATTTTTCACGAATTGTAGCGAACGTATTGCTGATTCTGTCGGTCATTGATGTCATCTCACTATGCGCTCCGCACGGAGCGCCCTTCTGCATACAACCGTTCCCAAACCCTTGTCGTTTGGATCATGCCGCGTGCTTTTTCTTCGCGAGTACTTCCTGGCGCGCGAGGTCCGTGCCGGCCATGGCGAGAAAGTTCGTTGACGGATATTTTTCGGGGTGCAAGAGTTGCGGACGCAAGTGCTCCGCTGATTCACGCTGCCATAACAGAGGCTCCGGCGAAACCGGCCGGAGCCTTCGTTATGATTGACAATCTTTCGTTCGCTCGGTCGAGCGGACATCCAGTGAGACGGTGTTTACTCTCCTAACAGCATGCCGAGGCTGCTTCTGCCGCACCCAATGTGAGGTGCCCGCCGAGCGGAAAATTCCGCCATTCTTCATTTTCAGCAGGGCCAAAGATGAGATTGAACGGCTGGCGGTATGTGGGCCAAATGCTTACGCCATCTGTTTTGCAGCTCAAGAGTACCATTTTAAGCAACTGAGCACGTTCAGTGTTGCTTCGCGTCTCATAAATAGAATGAGCACGCTGCGCCAAGTCTAGAATTCTTTCCGCCGACAGCCCGAATTCTTCCGGCACTGGTTTTGCGGCCAATTCTAGGGCTTTCCGCAACTCTACCACTTGGGCCGACCAGTCGATCATTTTTTCCTGCCAGATTTCCTCTAAGACGGGGAGAACCTTGTCGCCGCATTTGTCTTCATACGCCGCACCCATACGCGTCTTCAATAATGCGAGGCGTTGGTTGAGTGTACTGATTTCCTCGCGTCGTTTTGCCTCCTTCTCGGCCTTATTGGCACAAGTGGAATCAGCGATGGCCTGGGCTACCTCTGCTGAGATTTCTGCATGCTCCAATATCGTGCCAAGCAGGTCTGCAACCTCCTGTTCAGGCATGTAAGGAAATTTGTGCTTACCGCGCCCGAAGCTGCAGTGATAATGGACGTACTTTCCCTTGTGGAGCTCTGCAGTGATGACGCAGCCGTCCTCCGCGCAGTGCATTAGCCCGCGAAATGGAAAGAAACGTTTGTTAGGCTTTGCCTTGCTCCGGCCGGAAACAACATCCTGGACGCGAGCGAAAATGAAGTAGCCGACTAGCGGCGGGTGTGTTCCCTGGTATTCGCGCCCACGCCAATTGAAGAAGCCGAGATAAAAGCGGGACTTGAGTATTTTGTGCAGTTGCGATTTGCTAATGCGTTCCCCAGTTTTATCGCGTATTGCCTTCTTCAACGTTTCCACGCTATGCTCCCCTAAGGAATATAGGTCGAAGATAAGCTTGATAACGGGAGCTCGTTTCGGATCAGGTACGATCGTCCGATTCTCCCGGTTGTGGGCGTACCCGTAAGGCGCGCGCCCCGGAAATTGTCCCTTCTCTGCTTTGACAATCTGCCCTTTTAGAATTTCCTCCTTCATGTTCTCGATGTAGTTGCGAGCTAAAACCGCATTCAGGCCTTGAATAAGCTTGTCCTGCGACTTTGAGTCTGCCCGAAGGACCTGACCTTCTTTTACACAATGAAATTCTATATTTAACTCTTTGGCCAAGTCCTCAACCAAAACATAGTCATGCAGATCGCGCAGGAGTCTGTCCATTTTCTCGACAATGACGACGCGCACCTCGGGGTGCTGCCGCAAGTACTTAATCATTTCACCGAAGTGCTTGCGTCCCTGTTTCTGCGCGCTTTCGGAGAATGCAAACCTCTTGACGATATTAAAATTCTTCGACGCTGCGTAACCATCTAGTGTTTTCCCCTGTGATTCAAGGGAGAATCCTTGTTCTTGTTCCTTACTCGATACCCTGGAATATGCCACTGCTAATTGCATGTGAGTGATGCCCCTTTTGTTCATCGCGCACCCCTGGCCGACGTGGAAGCCTCTCGGGAGGGTGTGTCGGGCGGCACTAGCCGCCCGACATGAGTGTGTTCAATCCTCTTTACTTCCAGCCTTCATTTTTGTATTTGCGCCGACGCTTCTTCGCGCTTTTGGAAAGTTCTTTTAAAGTGAGCAGGCCCTTGGGCTTGGCGTACTCAGTTAGTGTTTTTTCATGGGCCTCAAGGGACCACCCTTGCTCCTGTTGGCTCGAATACCCCACATATAAAGCTGCTTTTTGCAAGGGTCTATTGCTCCTTACTCGGTTGACGCTTCGGTGTAAAGCCGGGCTGTGTACGACATCACAAGGTCACGCTCATTTCCGTTAGACTCCTTGCCACTAGCGCTGCTTGTCGGCTGCTATTTGCGCCCCTTGGTTTTCAGCGAATTCCTCGACAATGCTCAAGACCACCCTGAGATTGCGGGAGATCCGATCATTCTTGTTTGTGATGACGAAGCGCACCTCGCGGTGCCGCCGCAGGAACTCAATCATGTTGTTCAACTGTTCGCGTCCTGGTTCCCTTGCGCCCTCGCAAAATGCGTATTTGTTGCCGAGTAGTAACCCTTTGGACTCCGCGTAATGAGTTAGGATTCGCGCTGCCTGGGACTCAATGGGGGACGCTAGCACCGGAACCATGACGCACGGAACTGCTCTTTTCATAGGCTCTCGCTCCTTTAGTGAATTGGATTTCCGCTTGTGAGTTGATCTCTGCTCGCGGGATCGCGATTTCCAATCTCTCGGACGGGTGTGTGCAACGCAGTGCGCAAGCTGCCCGCACCGAATCCGCTTTATTTGTCTTCCCCTTTACGCTTCTTCTTGGCTTCGGTCGCGGACATAATCGTTTGGACGAGATCGAAGGTAGCGACATCGACGAGCGGCGTGTGGGTCCCCTGGTATTCCCTCCCACTCCAATTGAAGACGCCGCAGTAAAAGCGAGACCGGAGAATCCGGGCCAAGCGCGCGTTGCTGATTCGTTCTCCGGTTTGTGCGAGAACCGCTTTTTGGAGTTCACTCGCACTGTATGTGCCCTCGGCGCAAAAAGCGAAAAGTAGCTTTATTACCTTCGCGCTGGTGGTTTCAGGCATAATCGTCCGATTCTTTTCATCGTAGCTATACCCATACGGCGAGCGGCCCGGATATTGACCTTTTTCTGCCTTCGCGAGTTGGCCCTTAATTATCTCTTCGCTCAAATGGTCGATGTAGATGCGGCCCAAAAGCGCATTCAGGACTGAGCCTTTCCGAAGCACCTGTCCGTCCCCGACTGAATGGATCTCTAGTTCCGACTTTTGGATCATGTCTTCGACCAGCACGACGTCGTCCCAATTGCGGTACAGGCGATCGTCCACGATTACGATTTTCGCAGAATGTTGACGCACGAAATCCGCCAGCAGTCCAATCGCCTCCTTCGCGGACATACCCACTCGCGCGATCGTTTTCACGATATTGAATCCCGCGGACTGGGCATAAGTTTCGAGAACCTTGATTCGTTTGTTTAGGTCATCAGTTGAGTTTGCCCGCGCGATCGTTATTGCATCTTTCATTTGTTACCCCCATAGATACGGCGGTGGCTCGTTGAGGAATCCCGCCAGATTTGTGTGTTCGAAAGCATGCGGAGTCACGCCGCGTGCACGGATTTGGCAGCTAGTTCGCAGTCCCAACGATTCAACAGCTGGAAAACCTGCAGCAGCTGTGCGATGTCTAGCGGGTTGAGTTTGTCAATTTCCGCTTCCGGGTTAGTGGTTAGCGGAGCGGCGGATTGTGTTGTGCAAGTTCGAGGGACGCTACCTTCGGGGACTTGCAGAGGGGTGTTGACACCGTTGAGATCAGGCGCAGATAGCCCTTCCTTCTTCCGCGCAGCGATTTGTTTATTTGCGGCGGTCTGCAGCCCCCTAACAATGGCCAGGGAGTCTGTGCCTGTGCCCTTCTTTGGTGCTCGCCGACGCTTGAGTACAGGATCATTCGCCATGCGTGCCGCCGAGAGTCGCGATATTGTGCGCTAAAGCGAAATTCATTTCTTTCCTGACCGGCTGGCGATGCATCTCTATGGCGATCGGGACCAGTAAATCCAAATCGTCAACGCCATCCAGCCTGGTTTGGGTGGCCTTGGCTTTGCGCTCCTGACGGGCCTCCGACCGATTCGCAAAATAAAGAAGCGCATTTACCATCGACTTTCACCTTTCTATCTGTATACTTCACGTTGTGGTTACTGCACTGCACATTACACAGTGATCAGACTCTAGTGTGATTGGACTATACATGTCAACAAAAAAGCAACGTCGCTCGTCCTCGATACCGACCGGAAACCCGATCGGCACTGCTGTCGACCAGCTACATACCCCTGAAATCGCTTCAGACGAGGAAGACGGACAGCGTATTCATGACCTCCGGGTTACTCTTGGCCTCGGAGAGGATGAGTTTGCGCGGCAGTGTAACGTCACCCTCCCTACTGCATCGCGTTGGGAAAGTGGGCTAGAGCAGCCCTCTTTGCAGGCTTGGCGTGATATTGCAAAGCTCGCGGTCCCCCCGGTCGAGCGTGCGACCGCCCGCTGGTTTTGGACAAAAGCGGAAAAGCTGGCCGGGCAACCCGCACTTCGAGTGTTTGAGGCGTATGGGGCTGCTGGCAACAAGGCGGACGGCCAGCGGATTTATGATCTTCGCAGTGCTCTTGGATTAGGCCAGGAGGAGTTTGCGCGTGAGTGCAAGGTCACTCGGGTTGCAGCGTTGCGTTGGGAAAATGGGCAGGCGCGGCCGTCCTCGCAGTCCTGGCGTCATATGGCAAAGCTCGCAGGTCAGGTGGCTCCATCTACAGCACTCTGGTTTTGGGAGAAAGCTGGGGTCGATCGCGAAGCTTTGCTTGAGTTGTTTCCCGAGTTCGAAAAGCTATCTCGGGCGGCCGAGCAGCGCATCAAGGACATGGTTGCAGAGCCGACCGGCGATCTAGCTCGCGTGCCGCTATTGCGAGATCCCGCACATCTTGGCCACGCGTTCTTGGCATCTCCGGAACAAGTCGAGAAGTGGTTATTGATGCCGAAGGAACTCATCTCAAACGCCCCCACGACCTACGCGATTCGTGTGTCGGAGCTCTTTGTGCGGCCGATCTTTGATCCCGGGGATATAGTGGTGATCGATACTGCCCAGACTGACTTTGTGAAGTTGGAGGGAATGTTGGCTGCCACGCTTTATAGTCCGAGCGCCGACACTAAGCGCGCATCGGAATCGGTCCGTCGCGGGGGACCCGTGCCAGCGAGCATGAGGGGGAACTGGCCACACCTTCCAGAGGGTCTGTATCTCGGATGGGTCCGAAGGGACGCTGGCCGCGGAAATGACCCCGATACAATCAGCATCGATTCAGCTAAACCAGGAGAACCAGATCAGCTCGCGCACTCGGCGCTTGAGTTTTCGATCCCCATTGCAAGCTTTCATATCCAACAAGAGATCCCTGGAAGTGGGAAATTAACCATCGATGATGAATCTAATTTTCTTGGTCGCGTGATCTGCTGGATGTCTGCGCCTAAACCAGCGCAGGCTGATACTGCCGGAAGCGCATCGGAAAAGAAACGCGCTCACAGGGCTAAAAAGAGAGAAGTTCCTCGAAACTAGCCAGAGGAGATGGGCGCATCGATGAGGAGGGGGTACTACCAGGCGAGAAACAGTGCATCGAACTGACACGGAAAGTATGTCTTGATCATTGTTGAACGGCACGGTAGTGCAACAGACAATCCGATTGTGCAACAGCTTGGAGTTGCGCGGAGGTCAAGCGCCGATCAGCCTTAAGCCTGCTAACATGGATCGCATTTCTCTGGAATCCCCGCTATCGAATTTGACACAGACTAGTTGGCCGTATTTCTCTGTTGTTGCTTTGCCGGGTCCGCCTGTTTCCTGATCCGCGCGCTCGATAATCCCCCGCCCATAGTGAGAATGTATGACGACATCTCCAACAAGTAAGATGCGCACCGGAACAACGGCGCCTTGCATGGCAGCCTCAGCATTGTCTCCCATTGAAGATGCCTCACTGCGATCCAAAGCCTCCACGCCTCCTAACTGACCTGAGAAGAACTCATGGTAGCGACCTACGCCAGAACTCATCACAAAGAGACGGTCACGGCACCGAGTAAAGGCGGTATACATCATTTCATCATTGATGTTTTGATCAAACTTCTCTTCGCGCAGAATCACAAATACACTACTTGACTCCCAGCCCTTGAAGCTATGTACTGTGCAGATCTTCAACGTGCCTTTGTTTGCCCAGAAATTGAAGCGGCGGCTCCTTCTGATAGCTCGCAACGCCATCCTCTGGCTTGACGATCCATGCGCGAGCATCTCGTACTCTTCTTGCGTCTCGCAACAAGTTGTGGTTCCGAAACCGGTTGTCTTTCTGATAAGAGAATCAAATATCCGTACCTCGTCATTCGTAGCGCAGAGAATCACGACGTCGTTCGGATGAATACTCCACTCCTTCATGCGATCAAGGATTTCGCTGAAAACGTCACAAACTTCCGCGACTCCTCCTGCAACATAGCGAATTACGGGGTCGAAAAGGCTGAGTTGACGCGAGCTACCCACGATTTCTGGATCTAGCCGGGGGCCGAAGAATGTGGCCTGAAATTCAGTGGCAAGTTGAGCAAGTCGCTTATTTAGTCTGTGTGACGTCCTCATACGAACCCAGGGGCCTGGAATATTCGTTCGGACCAATCTTGTATCTAGGGTGCGAGCGTAAAGATTCTGCTTCTCGTCACCAAAGAGCACGAATTCTCCGCCCGGCTGGAGAAAATATCTCTTGATTATCCTGAGCCACTCAATCTTGTAATCCTGAACCTCATCGATTAAGACTACGCCAAACCTAGTGATGCGTTCCGCTACCGAGGCAAAGAAAGACTCGTCATCGAAAATCGTGCCGAGGCCATCTTCATTCTCGTCACACTCCACCACTAGTCCGTACCGGTTTGCTTGGCTCGCAAAGAAGCTATGGTAATTCGTAATACAGAATCTATCCCAATCGAAAGATTGTCTCACTTCGCTGATTCGATCGTGAATGTAGTTTCGGAGGGTAATATTGAAAGTGAGCACTAAGATATCAGCCTTCGTTCTTACGTGTGCATTTACTGCTCTCTTTGCGAGAACGTAGGTTTTTCCAGCTCCAGCTACGCCTGCTATCTTCTTCTCTTCGGGCTTACTCAGAGAGAGGCGCTGTTGTTCTGGCGTGTATAGCAAATCTAGCCCTTGCTCCAAGGTATGGGTTGGCGGAGCCAACACGAAGCGGAAGCGAGTGTACAGGTCGTCCGGAAAGTACTTTGACCGTTTATCCAACAAAAGCATTCTCGTTAAATCAGTTATTCCTTCCTTAGTAAGACAGTCTTTTCCAAACAATACGGTCCATTTGTCGGTTGTTGACCGGCAGAAATCTGCCACTTCTTGAGTGGTGGCACAATGGAAGTAGACAGCAGTCTTCACGACTCCAAAAAGGCTGTTTCTTTCGGCCATCTCTGAGGAAAGACCTGGCCCGTAGAGATT
>Ga0364880_10202_pt1 | contig 25416 bp, 13 predicted proteins | sample ExccelJu500001D3_5_FD_206927 | JGI IMG/M metagenome (GOLD analysis project Ga0364880, IMG submission 206927) | Enriched cells from Trout Bog Lake Hypolimnion, Wisconsin, USA - BchlTB.July30.5000.01.D3 | ecosystem: Environmental > Aquatic > Freshwater > Lake > Hypolimnion/Profundal zone | place... | reverse complement strand
TTTTACGAATCTGACTAAGTAGAGTTAATCAATTCTAATTTATAATTATTACCCGGAACTGAATCTTTGAGCTGAATAAACCAGATCATTGGCCAATAACCGATTTGGGTATAATTACCTGTTGCAGTTGCTCCAGATGGGCCAATCAGTTTAAAGCCCAGGTAAACTGTTAAGTTAATGGTGTCTAAAGTGATTAATACATTGGCAGTTGAATCCTGTTGATTATTACTGTTTATAAAATGTAAATAGTTGCCATTTACTGAATCTACTTTAATATACGCATTTGCAAGCAAGTAAGTAAATGGGACTGTTGAAGAAGCAGGATTGGAAGGTGTTAATTCCTGCCTGCAGCCAGTCATAAATATTAGCAATGCCAGTACTTTTTTGGTTATATTCATTAAAATTGAAACTTTATTTACATTACAATTTTATAATAATTCATTATTTAAAAGGACGTTTCAAAATGCTGCTAATCCCACTTTTAAATCATAAAGAAATGTTAATGACTGGGTTTATTGGAGATAGCTTAAGTACATTTCTATTAATAAACTTGAGAAAAATGAAATTTCTTGTCTGGTTAAGTGTTTTTTTGGGAATTTGTTTCTGTATTGAAGCACAGAAACCTGATTTAAACCTGAAGAAAAAGGGATTATCCGGCAATCCGGTATTTGAGGGTTAGTATGCAGATCCGGAGGCAGCAGTGTATGGAAAACAATATTGGATATATCCAACTTTATCGGATACATATGGTACTGTTAAGCCAATTGATGAAAACAGCTTAACGCCCAGGCAAAAACTGACCATCAATAAAAATTATCTCAAACAGACTTATCTGGATGCATTTTCATCCAAAGACCTTGTACTCTGGACAAAACATTCCAAAGTGCTGGATATTAAAGATTTTTCCTGGGCTGAATTTGCTGTATGGGCACCGGCTTCCATCCATACCAATGGGAAATATTATTTGTTTTTCGGAGCCAATGATATTCAAAATGACCAGCAATTGGGTGGAATTGGTGTAGGGGTTTCAAATAATCCGGAAGGCCCTTACAAAGATGCATTGGGAAAACCATTGATTGATCATTTTCATAATGGTGCACAGCCCATTGATCCTTGTGTATTTAGAGATGATGATGGACAGGTTTATATGTATTACGGGGGGTGGGGGCATTGCAATGTGGCCAAACTGAGTGCTGATTTATTGAATGTTATACCATTAGCTGATGGAAGTTATTTTAAAGAAATTACTCCTGAAAAATATGTGGAAGGCCCTTTCATGATAAAACGAAAAGGTGTTTATTATTTTATGTGGTCTGAAGGTTCCTGGGAAGGTTCTGATTACAGTGTAGCTTATGCTATGTCCGGCTCCCCGGTTGGACCTTTTACCCGGAAAGGCAAGATATTGCAACAGGATTCAACTGTTGCAAAAGGGCCAGGCCATCATTCCGTTATTAAAATTCCAGGAAAAGACGAATGGGTAATTGCTTATCATCGCAGGCCATTGGGAGAGACGAATGGAAATCACCGCGAAACCTGCCTGGAGAAATTAATCTTTAAACCAGACGGTAGCATTGAGCCTGTTACCATAAGTTTTAAAGGCGTTTTTAAACATCGCTTACAATAGTTTTAAACAATTGTGAATAAGTTATTTATTAAATCCTGTTATACCCTTCTCAGGGGTTGATAAAAGTATAAGTGCTTCTTAAAAGTTACTTAAACAGATAGTTTCATTTTATTCCAAAAATTGGAATATTTTTTTATTAATTGGAAATATTTAACTCCTCCAATTATATATATATCTGATAATCAGCTAAATAAATTTCGGTATGAAGTTTTATACTAAAGATTGGCGGACAGCCAATCAGTGATTTCAGATGAAATTTTTAGACTGTTTTAATCAATAAAGATAATAAGTCGGCTTTGCATTAAAATTATTACAAATGCATCGTAAAAGGGTTGAAATTTTTGTAGTATAATAAATGACAAGATTGATCGTTTTTATCTGTAATTGATACTGAAAACAACTGTCATATTAAAATAAGCTTAAGATTTAATTGGTATTTAATGAATAATAATTAAAGTTAATGTTCATTTAATACGGTTAAATAGATTTTAAAAAAAATGTTATATGACAGGTGTTAAGTTTGTTTACGTTTTTCAAACTGTTGTTCAAAACAGTAAATAAACAATTCAGTGGGCTTTTAATTGAGTTTTTTCAATTCCTGAATGATTCAATTCCATATAATCCTGATTATCTGTTATAGCCCTCAATATCTCCTATGAATTTCCACATTGATTATTGAATGTATTTTATAAAGCAAAATGTTTAATTGATCTGTTGATCAGGTAAATGTTTTAATTGATTTTTTTATGAAAAGACTGCTGCTCCTTTTAATTGTTTTTTATTCTGTAATGCCCCTGTCAATTTATGCACAGAACCCATTCAGTCCTGCACAGGGCTTTAACGTATTTCTTTCAGGTGATGCTTCCTTAAGTTCCAATGAATCTGAGGGCCCGATTGCGATGGGAGGTAATCTCACAGTTAATGGAGGTTATCAGGTGAATATCCACAGCAATGGAACTTTTAAAATAAACAATACATTGATTGGATTATTGGTGGGAGGTACCATCAATTATACAACCGGTACATTGCAGCTGGATGGTAACAGTTATCTTAAAATTGGAAATTGTTCTGGTTCAAAAGTTTGGTATACAGATAATAATGGTGCCAGTTCAAATATACAAATTACCCCTTCGGGTGCTTCTTATGGTTCTAGTCCTAATATCCTTATTAATGATAATGCTCCTTATTTTGGAAGCAATATCAGCAATACCAATCCAATTTGTGATAATGAAATAAGCGATGATCTGAATTTTTCTTCAGCATTTACTGCTTTCAATAATTCATCTGCCTGTTTAAACGGGTTAAGTGGTAATGCTGTATTGTCAAATCCTAATGGAAATGTAACCGGTTCTACAATTGCATCTGTACTAACCGGAGGTCAATTGAAAATTACACTTAGCCAGGGAGTGAATGTATTAAACTGTTCAGGCAGTGATCTTAATTCAGTTACAAATGGTATAACATTTAATAATTCTCCTGATGCGAACCATATTTTAGTAATTAATGTAAATGCTTCTGGTTCTTTTACCTGGAATGTATGGAATCAGGCTGGGATTTCAGGAACAAATGCTGCTTATATTATTTACAATTTCCCCAATACCACTTCATTAAATATAGCAGGAAACAGTACCATTGAAGGCAGTATTCTGGCACCCAATGCAAGTATTATCAAATCTACCAATCAATCTAATATTGAAGGACAAATTGTAGCTGCTTCATTTACTCAGACTTCTGGTGAGGTTCATTATTATCCTTTTGCAGGAAGTATCCCCTGCAGTAATTCAGTTCCAACTGCACCCACAGTTACTTTAACACAGCCCACCTGTAGTGTAGCTACCGGAACTATTACAGTTACAGCACCTACCGGATCAGGCATAACTTATAGTATAGATGGAAAAAATTATCAAACCAGTGGAACTTTTAATAGCGTAGCAGCAGGTACCTATTCTGTTTATGCCAAGAATTCCAGTGGAGTTTCAGCAGCAACTTCAGTAACCATTAATGCACAGCCAGCAACACCAGCAGTACCAACAGTTACATTAACACAGCCAACCTGCAGTGTGGCAACAGGAACTATTACAATTACTGCACCTACAGGTTTGTCCTATAGCATTGATGGAACAAATTATCAAAGCGGATTATCTTTCAGTAATGTATCAACTGGAACCTATACTGTTTATGCAAAGAATGCGAGTGGTTGTATATCTACAACATCAGTAACTATCAATGCACAACCAGCAACACCTGCAGTACCAACAATAAATGTAACACAACCAACCTGCAGTGTAACAACCGGAACAATTACGGTTACAGCGCCTACTGGTATGAACTATAGTATTGATGGAACAACTTATACCAATACAACTGGAGTTTTCAGTAATGTTGCATCGGGCAGTTATACTGTTTATGCAAAGAATACCAGTGGTTGTATATCTACAACATCTGTAACTATTAATGCACAACCAGCAACACCAATAGTTCCAACAGTTACATTAACACAACCAACCTGCAGTGTGGCAACAGGAACTATTACAATTACTGCACCTACAGGATTGTCCTATAGCATTGATGGAACAAATTATCAAGGCGGATTAACTTTCAGTAATGTATCAACTGGAACTTATACTGTTTATGCGAAGAATACCAGTGGTTGCGTCTCTACTACAACTGCAACCATTAATGCCCAACCAGCAACACCAATAGTACCAACAGTTACATTAACACAACCAACCTGCAGTGTAGCAACCGGAACAATTACGGTTACAGCACCTACTGGCATGAACTATAGTATTGATGGAACAACATATACCAATACAACTGGAGTTTTCAGTAATGTTGCATCGGGCAGTTATACTGTTTATGCAAAGAATACCAGTGGTTGTATATCTACAACATCTGTAACTATTAATGCACAACCAGCAACACCAGCAATACCAACAGTTACATTAACACAGCCAACCTGCAGTGTAACAACCGGATCAATTACGGTTACAGCACCTACTGGAATGAATTATAGCATTGATGGAACAACGTATACCAATACAACTGGAGTTTTCAGCAATGTTGCATCAGGCAGTTATACTGTTTATGCAAAGAATGCCAGTGGTTGTATCTCTACCACAACAACATCCATTAATGCACAGCCAGCAACACCAGCAGTACCAACAGTTACATTATCACAGCCAACCTGCAGTGTGGCAACAGGAACTATTACGGTTACAGCACCTACAGGATTGTCCTATAGCATTGATGGAACAAATTATCAAAGCGGATTAACTTTCAGTAATGTATCAACTGGAACCTATACTGTTTATGCAAAGAATACCAGTGGTTGTATATCTACAGCATCTGTAACTATTAATGCACAACCAGCAACACCAATAGTTCCAACAGTTACATTAACACAACCAACCTGCAGTGTGGCAACAGGAACTATTACAATTACAGCACCTACAGGATTGTCCTATAGCATTGATGGAACAAATTATCAAAGCGGATTAACTTTCAATAATGTATCAACTGGAACCTATACTGTTTATGCAAAGAATGCGAGTGGTTGTATATCTACAACATCAGTAACTATCAATGCACAACCAGCAACACCTGCTGCTATAGTAAGTGTAACACAGCCAACCTGTAGTATATCAACAGGTACTATAACAGTATCTGTAGTTAGCGGAACAGGTATAACTTATAGCATTGATGGAATAAATTACCAGAACAGTGGAATCTTCAGTGGATTAACATCCGGGAATTATACTGTATATGCTAAAAATTTAAGTGGCTGTATTTTTGCAGGAGTTAATGTGGCTATAAATACTGTACCCACAAAAAACAGTGACTTTTCATATGTGAGTAATGCCACAACACAGCCTTTAAACGGCAACAGCTTTAGTTTTACTGCTGGCGGAATAGCTACAGGTGATAGTTTTAGCTGGAATTTTGGCGATGGGACAAGTTCTACACAGGCTAATCCAATAAAATCATATAGTAATTTTGGTATTTACAATGCAATGCTGATCGCTAAAAGTACAGGTGGTTGTATTGATACCAGTTATACCAGTGTAGTGGTTACCCCAGCTTCCAAATCAATGGATAATATACCTGTATGTGGCAGCAGAAATGCAGCAACAATTACGCAAACTATTATATTCCCCAAAAGTTTTACAGACTGGTCAGGCCCTGCTTTGAAAACACAAACAGCTGCACAATTTGACCCGACATCAGGAACATTACTGGGCGTTAAAGTAATTAATAAAGGCTCTATTACAACAGATGCAAAAGTGGAAGTAACCGGTAATATGGCAGCTGGAACAAAGAGGCTTGTCAATATAAATGTACAGGGTAGTATGGATTTTGCCGGACCAGGATTTTTATATGGAATTAACCCGGCTGCAATTATAGATACATTTTCTTCTACTGGTTTTGATGGAATAAAAGACTTTGCAGGTACCAGTGGTAAGGATTTTGGCCCACAAACTTCAGGAATGACAGATAGTACCATCTTTACAGATGCTTCTCTGCTGAATTTATATAAGGGCAATGGAACTGTTAACCTTACTGCATATACCAGTACACAATTCTCAGCTTCTATCCCAACAGGTAATGATACCATGGCTATACAAACAACAGCTATTGATACGGCAATATTGGTTTATTATTATTGTATTCCTTCCACTTCATCAACAACAAATATCAGTGTTTGTGCTTCTGCTATGCCATATAACTGGAATAATAATGCTTATACAAGTGCAGGTTCTTATACGATAACCCTTACCAATAGTAGGGGGGGGGATAGTTTAGCAACATTGAACCTGACCGTAAAACCTATCAGTACATCCACTACTAATTATACTGTATGTGCAACTGCTCTGCCATATATATGGAATAGTCAGACTTATAATAGTGCCGGAACTTATACGGTTCATTTAACCAATTCAGCAGGGTGCGACAGTGCAGCAACTTTGATATTAAAAGTTAATCAGCCAAGCAGTTCCACTACCAATACAGCCATTTGTGCAAGTGCATTACCCTATAGCTGGAATGGACAGAGTTATGGAGCTGCAGGAACCTATCTTGTTCATTTAACCAATGCAGCAGGATGTGACAGTGCAGCAACTTTAGTATTGTCAGTTAGCAGCGGGCCATTGGTAAATTCGATTAGTGGAGCAAGTTCTGTATTAACCGGTCAAACCATCACATTAACTGATGCAACTGCAGGTGGCCAATGGGGATCCCTGAGTACCGGAACAGCTACTATCGATAATAATGGAGTGGTTACAGGGGTAGCTGTTGGTACAGATACTATTACCTATTCTTTAAGTAATACCTGTGGTATTACAGAAGTGAAATATGCAGTTTATGTAAATAAACCAGCAACAGATAAGTGTAATAACCTTACTGCAGGATTTACTTTAAATCAACGAAATCAATGTATCTCCGGTAATAATTATGTATTTACCAATACAACAACAGGAGGAACAGGGCCATTTATTTACAACTGGGATTTCAATGATGGCAATCATTCAGCAGTAATGAATCCGGTTCATGTGTACAGTCAGCCATCTGATCATGATATCTCTCTTACTGTAACAGATGCCAATGGTTGTCAGAGTGGTTATGTGGTTCAGATAACAGTAGGGCCGGAACCTGTGCCTTCATTCAATACAGCATTTAATACCTATGATGGAACCGGCACTACCTTTAACAGTACTTCCTCCATCGCAGCCGGAAATATGACCTATTACTGGAATCTGGGAAATGGAACCAGTTCTACCTTAATCAATCCAATGGTGGTGTATAATCCTGGTACTTATTTGGTAACGCTTGTAGTTACAGGTTCAGGTGGTTGTGTGGATAGCATAAAAGAACTTGTAAATGTGAAGAACAATACGCTTTCTATTATAGGTAATGTTGGTTTGATCAATGGTCTGGATTCAGTATGTAAAGGAGCTGCCATCCAGTTAAGTGATACCACTAAAACTGGTGTATGGAGTTCATTGAATACTGCAGTTGCAACAGTATCCGGAAGCGGATTAGTTACAGGTGTAAGTGCTGGAAATGTACAGATCAATTATACGGTTACAAATAGTTATGGCGTATTTACAGCGAATACAATAATTACAGTAACCGGACCTCCATCAACTCCGCTCTTCTCCGGTAATACGAGTATCTGTCTTGGAACCGATGCCAGCTTTACTGCTAATAGTACTGGTGGAGTTTGGAGCAGTACCAATACGAATGTGGCAACAGTAAATAAAAGTGGTTTGGTAAGCGGACTTGCAGCTGGAACATCGGATATAGCATATACCCTGAATAACGGATGTGGAATTGCAGCTGCCACTTCAACCGTAACTGTAGCTAAATGTGCGCCTTGTACCTTACCGGTTGTTGCAGCTATCAGCGGTCAGACTCAGGTTACACCCGGAGCCACCATCCAATTGAGTGACAATACTGCAAATGGGGTATGGGCATCGGGAAATACGGCAATTATAACAGTTGATAATACGGGTAAAGTAACAGGTATTGCAGCAGGAAGTACAACCGTAACCTATACAGTAACCAATAGTTGCGGAAGTACAGTCAGTTCAGTAACCATTACCTGCAGCAGTGCTTCAATTCCTCCAACTAAATGTACCCTTGTTGCTAAGTTTAGTGTGAATAATACAGCACAATGTATTACAGATAATAAGTTTGTATTTACCGATGCGTCTACCGGCGGAAACGGAACATTGGTGTATAACTGGGACTTCAATGACGGAAACCATTCTACAGATCAGAATCCGGTGCATGTTTACAGCACGGCGGCTGACCATGATATATCTCTAACTGTAACAGATGGCAACGGATGTACTTCTGGTGCTACAGTTCAAATTACTGTAGGAGCTGTTCCATCTGCATCTTTTACGGTGGATTATAATACCGGAACAGGTACAGGTACAACTTTCCTGAGCACTTCTACTATCGCAAGCGGAAATATGACTTACTTCTGGGATTTGGGTGATGGTACCACTTCAGATTTAAGTAATCCGACTGTTTATTATACTAAGGGAGATTATAAAGTAAAATTGGTGGTTTCTGGTATTGGAGACTGCAAGGACAGTGTGAGCGATATTATCAAATATGATGGTAAAGTGCCAGTGACTATTAAATGCAGTCCGAATCCGACTACAACTATTACGAATATCAGCTTTACGAATTCAAGTACGGTAAATAAAGTGGTAGTTAAAGTGTTTGATGGCAAAGGGAAATTAGTATTGGAAAATAGTGAAAATACCACTCAATCAGGTACTACCATCAGTTTGAGCCTTAATCTGAATGGGTTACCAAGCGGTACTTATTATGTGATCATTCTGGATGAAAATAATGATAAGATAGGTTCTGCAATTATTATTAAGAATTAAGGTGCGGGTTAGTAAGTAACCAAAAAAAGCAGTTTTTAAAACTGCTTTTTTTGGTTTAAAGAATGAAGTGTATTATCTGATGGTTTGCAATCTGAATAAAATAAAAATTTCTTAGTTTTAGTGAATGATAAAACTATTTTATTTCCCTCTGATACTGTTGTCAATTTTTGGTTTTTGTCAGCACCCGGATATTGAAACCGGATCAAATAAGGTGGTATTGAAATATAAAGAAAAGAAAGTTTTTTCCTGTATACTTACAAAAGATCAAAGCTATACTATACATCAGGAAACAGGTTTATATAATGATGCTCCAATTTATATTATTACTATCAGGGCTAATAACCTTCAATCTTTTGAATGTACCGGTGAAATTCTTGGATCTGATGAATCTATTGCCTGCGAAAGTGAACCGGCTGATGAAGGGTTAAAAGTTGTAAGGCATACAGTTGGTAAAAGTTATAGTTTACTGAATAATGCAGTGTATGACAGAAGCAGTGACTGGCTTTTATCCCTGGATAAAATTACAACAAGGGTACATGTAATACCAAATGAAGAAAATAAATTCCAGATTCAGGCGAAAGGGTTTGAAATTATTATCCGTTTCCGGCCAGACTATTACAGGAAATTCAGGGGATTACCTTATTTTAACCCTTCTACCTATTCAGTCTGGAAAAAGCCGGTTACAGGATGGTGCAGCTGGTTTGCTTATTTTGATCAGATTACTGAAAATGATATACACCAGACAGCAGATGTTTTGGCTGAAAAACTGAAGCCTTACGGATTGGATTATTTGCAGATTGATGATGGGTATGAACAAACACCAATCGGGCTTCCGGAAACATGGTTGCATCCAAATTCCAAATTCCCCTCCGGTCTGAAATCTTTAGCAGGTTATATTCAATCGAAAGGGTTGATACCTGGAATATGGACTAATGTATCTTTTGCTGATTCTGTTAAAGCATTTCAAAACAAACAATTATTTGTTCAAAACAGTAAGGGTGAACCTGCATCAGGTAATTGGATCGGCTATATAATGGATGGCAGTAAACCCGCCACTAAACAGGAGTTGCTTATTCCTGTTTATAAAGAATTAAATACAGAAGGCTGGCAATATTTTAAACTGGATGCCCTCCGGCATTTAAAATATGAGGGGTATAATTCCAATAAAAAATATTTTGCAATAAAACAGTCCGACAGGAATGAGGCTTTCCGATCAGTAGTAAGAGCTGTCCGACAGGAAATAGGGAAAGACCATTTTTTACTGGCCTGCTGGGGTATCCGGCCTGAACTGACAGGGCTGGTTGATGGATGCAGGATTGGCAATGATGGATATAGTTATGCAGGATTGGCTCAATTTAATTCTTATAATAATATAGTTTGGAGAAACGACCCCGATCATATTGTACTCAGTGAAAAAGAAGCGTTCAGAAGCTGTATGGCTACTTCACTTACAGGATCCGTTTTTATGCTGACAGATAAACCGGAAAAGTATGAAAATAGGGTCTTACTGGAAGCTGCAAAAAGAAGCATACCCATACTATATACACAACCCGGGCAGGTTTATGATGTGGATCCTTCCAGATCTTCCCTGATTGGATTAGCTGATATGGAAATGAGTGGGAGCGGGCCAAGGCCATTTGATGCCAGCACAACCACTACAACAGGGCTATTCTCACTTGAAATCAACAAATCTTTTGAAAACTGGCTGGTTTTGGGCAGGCTAGATGAAAGGGATAAAATGTTACAGATGAAAGACCTGGGATTGGACGAAAAAAAAGAATATCAGGTTTTTGAATTCTGGACCAAAAAATATCTGGGTACATATATAAAACAGTTTGAGCCCGGACCAATAGATAGTATTTATCATTGTCAGGTTTTCTGTTTTCGGGAAAAAAAAGATCATCCTCAGGTGATAGCTACCAGCAGGCATATCAGTTGCGGTGGAGTTGATTTGCAGGAGGTGGATTGGAAAGCCAATGCTTTGGATGGAAGAAGCAGGATTGTAACTAATGATGAGTATTGTATGTATATTTATGAACCGGAACAAGCTGTCTTTGATACTGTAAAATTGAGTGAAAATGCAACAGTTATTAAAAATGAAAAATCAGGATTAGTCCGAACAATAACAATTCAATCTGCCACAGAAAGTCTTATTAACTGGAAAATATTGTATAAACAGCACGTAAATTAGATCTGGCGATTCTCTAAATTTTTATAACGGTAAAAATAAATTTCAGAGCTGATTCAGTTTATTTTTGCCATTTTTGTATTATTATTCCAATATGAAATATTTATTTTTATTCATTTCAATTTTTTATCTTCCTGCTTTAAAAGGACAAACCAGAACAGACAGTTTACTTACAGTCCTGGAATCAACCATAAAGGAAACCAATAAATTTGATGCTGATAAGAAAAAAGTTATTGGAGTACTGTATAATCAACTGAATAATACCAGCAATGATAATTTAATTACCCAATTTAAGATTTACAACCAGTTATTTGAAGCTTACCGGGCGTATAATTACGATTCTGCGTATTATTATACCAGAAAAATGCTGTTGATTGGAGATCAATTGCAAAACCCTTTTCTCAAATCAACAGCTAATTTAAATTTTGGATTTATATTGCTTTCCTCAGGGATGTTTAAAGAAGCTTTGGAAGTATTAACGACCATCCGGATTCATTCATTGCCTGACAGTCTGCATGCCAATTATTATTCATTGCTTGGCCGGTATTATTATGATCTGTCGGAGTATAATTATAATAATATTTATTCTATAGATTACAAAGACAAAGCCAGTAAATACATTGATTCCTCCCTGGTTCTTTACCAGAAAAATTCATTTGAGTTCAGTTATTTTTTAGGTTTAAAAAATTTGAAAACCGGAAATGCTGATAGCGCTTTTGCAGCATTTAAACATATTATAGACAGTATTCCCGATATTTCTTATCACAATTATGCTCTGGCTACTTCTACATTAAGCGGATTATATTTTAGAGAGAAAAAAAATGAAGAAGCGATCAATTATTTACTCGAAGCAGCTATAGCAGATATTCGATCTTCCACTAAAGAAAATACAGCATTATTAAATGTATCCAGGTTGCTATTTGAAAAAGGGGATACCAAAAATGCGATGATGTGTATTGAAAAAGCAAATGAAGATGCACAGTTTTATGGGGCCAGACAAAGAAAGGTTCAGATAGGAGCTATATTTCCTATTATAGAAGGTCAGGTGATTCATATAATAAATGTTCAGAAAAAAACATTGGTAAGTTATCTGTTTATTCTTTCTCTGTTATTTATATTGTTAATTGTATTAACTGTAATAATATATAAGCAATTGAAAAAAATTAAAATTTCGAAGGATATTATTATGCAGGCTCATTTAAAGGAAAAGGAAATTAATCATTTACTGAATGAAGCCAACAGTATTAAGGAGCATTTTAATCTGCAATTGAAAGCAAGTAATTATCAATTGAAAGAATCCAATAAAATCAAGGAGGAGTATATTGGATATTTTTATCATGTAGATTATCAGTTGCTGGAAAAATTCGAAAAGTTTAAATTGTCTGTTGAAAAGAAATTAAATGAAAGAAAATTCGAAGAAATAAGGTATCTGATACAGAATACCAATCTGAAACAGGAAAAAGATGATTTAATGATGAGTTTTGATAGAATTTTTATGAAGCTATTTCCCAATTTTGTAAAGGAATTCAATTCACTGTTTGCCATTGAAAATCAGATTGTATTAAAAGATAAAAATGTATTAAATACTGAATTAAGGATTTTTGCATTAATTAGAATAGGGATATCAGAAAATGAAAAGATTGCCCAGATATTAAATTATTCAGTCAATACAATTTATACCTATAAAACAAAGATCAGGAATAAATCACTGGTTTCTAATGATGAGTTTGATCAGAAACTTTTTCATTCCACTACTATTAATATTTAAAAATTGATACCAAAAAAGAAGGGATGCAGTTAACTGCATCCCTTCTTTTTTTAGATTTCTTTTTTAGTTTTTATGAAGTGTATAATTATAATTATTAGGATCGTGCAGATCTAAAGTAATGGTGTAATTACCGCTGGAGGGTACTGTTAAATTATTTAATGAACCGTTATATGGATAGGCAGGATTATCTGCATATTGTAATCTGCCATTACCATCAATACCGAAATCTATAGACCAGGCATTATTTGCCCTGAATTTAAAAGATCCTGTTGACACCATATTGCAGGTAACAGACCACACTTGTTTTGCTGAGTTATAAGATAATTGTGTATCTGTAGACCAGCCTCCCGGAGTAGCATCACCAAGTATACTCCAGGTAATGGGTGTATAATTCCAGGTTAAAGTATTAGTATTAGCCACCAGTTCATAATATCCGGCTGTTGGTAAAACCAAGTCTCCTGCTAAACCATTGGTTGACAAAGTTCCTCCGCCTGCGTCACCATAATTTACATGATTCCAGTCTGGTGCACTGGTAAATTTAAAGTGATAAGCACTGGGATCCGTACTGGTTGGCATATAGATATACCCTTCATAAATACCGGTTTTTTCTGCTGCTACTGTACCTGCTGTGGAAGGTGACCAGCCCTGATAAAAACCAGGAAGGTATAGTACAGGATATCCTGCTGAATAGGCCAGTATTATTTTATAGGGATGTACCGTAACTGTAACTGCGTTTGAATAAGCATTACGATCCTGATAAGCCTGTACCCTAACAGCAAGGTTCCCACTATCATTCGCTATAATTCCGGAAGCTATTGCAAGTGTGTTTAAATCACTTCCTTTAAAGGTCTTTGTTAGTAAATCACTGCCTATCGCAACACTGGTTGCATTGGCCCATGCATTCGCCCCAATTGTATCTGCCGGAAGGTCTATCTGTAAGGTATAGGTAACATGTGCTTTAACAGGGTATACCACTGCCGGCCAGTTAAATGTAAGTACAGCTAATGAATCATTTGAAGGGGAAAGTGATACATTATTAGATGAAACTGTCAACTGACCACTGAAAGCCACTGGAGCGAGTGTAGTTAACGGAGCATCCTTATGACAAGCAACTGTCATACAGACAATTACTACTAGTATTAAATTGATAAGTTTATTCATAAAATAATTAATTTGGATAACCTGGATTCTGTTTTAAAGTTGTATTTGCATTTAGAGCAGCTGTTGGTATTGGAAACAACAGCATATACGCTGGGGAAGCAGGAACAGCATTCGGAGCCACACCATGCGGCAACAGATAAGTTCCAAATCTGATCATATCCTGCCTGCGGTGCCCTTCAAAGACCAATTCAAAACCTCTTTCATCATAAACATTCTGAAGTGTGGGAGCAGCAATATCACTTAAACCTGCTCTTTCCCTAACCTGATTTAAAAAAGGAGCTGCAGTTGAAGTATTGCCTAAACGAAGGTTACATTCTGCCTGCATTAATAGAACATCAGCATATCTGTATACTGGAAAATCATTGGATTCACCACTTGCATCGGCTGGAGGTACAGGGAAAAATTTTACATCACGAATACCTTCATTTGGTGCTGCACCCGGGTCTATTAGGGAGGATACAGTTTCCGTATAGGTAACACCACCAGCCTGAGGACCTACTAAGAATTGTTTTCTGCGGATATCAGACGGATCAAACTTGTCGTAAAAGTCACCAGGAATAACAGTCCCGTTCCAACCATTGAACCCTATCAGTGCAGTACCATTGGTACTGTTTAAACTTCTGATGGTATAAATATTACCACTTATTACATTTTCGGTAATAAACAATGCAAAGATTGTTTCGTCATTAGGGCATACATCACCAAATAAATCATAATAGCTGTTACCCAATGCACTTCCTGAGTTTGCTGTAGCGGGATGTAAGGTAAATCCCCCTGATGCTACCTTGTTACAGGCAGCCAAAGCAGCAGCCCATTGTGGGGTTCCGGTATAGACACCGGCATTAAGGTATACTTTTGCCAGGACCATATAACCGGCCCATTTATTAAATCGCCCATAATAAGCACCACCTCTTGTTTCAGATAAAAGGTCAACGTTTGAAGTAAGTTCTGTTACAATAAAATTATAAATGGTAGCTCTTTTTGCCTGAGGAATTTTTGAAACATCTGTATTATTATCTGTATAAAAAGGAACATCACCAAAGTCATCTATCAGCAGGTAATACAGCCACGCACGGATAACTTTTGCTTCTGCTATTTTTGCGGGATCAGCCTGTGCTGTTGTAAGTTGAGCAATAGCAAGGTTGGCACTGTAAATACAGGAATAAGCCCAGTTCCAGGTGTTGTTTATTATGCCCAGACTTGGTAATTCTGTGCGAGTGTATAATTGTGCAAAATCCAATTGCCAGTCGCCGGTATTCCGGTGCGGAATTACCTGATCATCTGCAGCAAAGCTGTTCAGATCATACCAGCAATTATCCCTTCCTGCATAGTTACTTCCCCAGCTGCCGGTAATTTTTGCATACACATTTGCCAGTGCATCATCTGCGCCAGCAGGAGTAGCGTAAAATTGTGAAGCAGGGTACTTATCGTACACATTTTCATTAACCTTCGTGCAACTAACTGTTGCAAGGCCAATAATAAAAAATCCTATTAATATTTTTTTCATTGTATGATTATTTTAAAATAGCATTTAATCCGATAGAGAATGTCATAGTACGGGGATAGATTCCGTAGTCACCACCAGTAGAACTACTACCGGTAGCATCAACCTCAGGATCATTACCAGAGTATTTGGTAAATAATGCCAGGTTCTGTCCGGTTGCGGATAATCGGAGTGACCTTATATATTTAATATTTGTAAAATTGAATTTGTATCCTAATGTGATATTCTGCCATCTTAAATAAGACCCGTTTTCCAACCATAAATCTGACCCGAAAGGAGATGAGTGAATACCTAATGGTATAGCACTTGCAAGGATATTCTGTTTACCCAGATTTTGCAATAAACTTAAATCAGTACGCAAACCATTATAAATTTTATTGCCTCCTGAACCACGCCAAACCATTGACGCATCAAAGTTTTTATAAGTTATGCTAGGTATAAATGCATAACTGTATTTTGGTAAGGATTGACCTTCCTCAAATCTGTATTTACTTTGAGGGCTCTGATCTACATTTCCACTGGCATCTTGACCTACAACAGTTTCAACACCCTGTGCATTTACACCGTTATGTTTTAAAATCAGGTAGGTACCAACAGGTTTACCGGTTACCAGATATGCATTTGATCCCCAGGCAACATAATTGGTGGGGATATCATAACCTTCAATATTGCCACCCAGACTTAACACTTTGTTCTGCATCAGTGTTCCATTCCCTGAGAGTGTTAATGTTAATTTGTCAGTTTTAATCAGCTGATAACTTAGTGTAAGTTCGATGCCCCGGTTTTGCAGACTACCCACATTTGCAAGAATACTGGTGGTTAAAAATGGACCTACAAGAGGTACTGTATAATTAAATAACAGGTTATCAGTATTGGATGAATAAACATCAATAATACCGGAAAGGCGGTCGTTCAGTATACTAAAGTCCAACCCTATATTTGCCTGTTTTTTAGTTTCCCATTTTAAGTCAGGATTGGCATTTTGCGTAGCGGCATAATTAGGAATAGTAGCGCCACCAAAGAATACTGAACCAGCCTGGCCAACCAGTGCAATAGAATTTTGCGGCCCAATTCCCTGTTGGTTACCCGTAATACCATAACCAGCACGAAGTTTAAGGTTATTAAACAGATGCTGGGTTTTCATGAACTTTTCCTGTGTAATATTCCATGCTGCAGAAGCGGATGGAAAATTTCCCCATTTATTATTTTCCCCAAAAACAGTTGAGCCATCACGCCTAAAACTGGCTGTTAATAAGTATTTATTATCATAGGCATAGTTTATTCTTCCTAAAAATGAAACCAGCCTTCTGTCATTTTTATAAGATGAAATATCACCCTGGAGTACTTTAGAAATATCACCTAACTGAAGGGCATTATAGGAAGCCAGATCATTGATAAAACCTCTTCCCTGAACAAAGCTTCCATTATAGGTTTGCGCCTGCCATTCATATACAGCGATCGCATCCAGATGATTTTTGGCAATATCTTTTTTATAACTCAAATTAATATCCATTAACTTTTCATCATTATGCCAGTTATTGATATTACCAATGCCTTTGTTATCTATAGCGGTTTGAACAGTTGATGCTGCAGGTAAATAGTAGCCCGTATTGCCATCCACTTTTCTCCAGCTTCCAAACCATCCTGCTGAAATACCTTTATATATATTCAGATCGGCTTTCAGGCTTCCGAATAAATTATTGGAGTTAACATCATTAATTACAGTTTTATTAACTGCATATGGGTTGGTATACTGAAATACATTGGCATCCCTGAAATAAGTACCATCAGTATTAAAAACAGGGTCGGTGGGCCTGGCAACATAAGCCTGTGTAATTAAATTGGAGCTGAAAGCTGCATTTCCAATTCCATTCGGTTCGTATGAGGCAGCATTAATACCACTGTTCACATTCATGGTGAGGGTAAGCTTGTCATCCAGCGTTTTTTGAGTTGCTGTAATTCTGCCAACATATTTTCTGTAATTGGAATTAACCACAACACCAGTCTGGTCAATTACACTTAAAGAAGCCCTGTAATTAAATTCGTTTGCACCACCTCCAAAAGCAAGTGCATGGTTTTGGGTATATCCATTTTGGGTAAGCAGGCTATACCAGTCTGTATTAGAACCATGATTAGCAGAAATATCCACACCAAGTGCATTAGCCTCATTTGTCCATTGGGCTGCGTTTAGCATATTTAATTTTCTGGGAATTACATCCAGTGAAGAGTTTTCAGTAAATTCTACACTTGATTTACCAGCTGCACTTTTTTTGGTTGTAATAAGGATTACGCCCGGAGCCCCTCTTGAACCATAGATAGCGGTGGCGGATGCATCTTTCAGAATATCAACTGAAGCGATTTCACTGGGAGGTACCTGATCCAGTAAATCCATATTGCCCTGAATTCCATCTACAACTATTAAAGGATCATTGCCACCCTCCAGGGATGTAATGCCCCTTATTCGGACAGTAGGAGCCACACCAGGTTCGCTTCCCACTTCTGTTATATTTACACCAGCTGCTTTACCTGCAAGTTGCTGCAGTGGGCTGGTAACAGTACCTGGATTCAGATCTTTACTGGAAAGGCTTGAAACAGCACCGGTTACATCTTTTTTTCTGGCTGTTCCATAACCAACTACTACTACATTGGACAATGTTTTCTGGTTGGGTGTAAGCTGAGTAACTACTGACTCATTCACAGTAATGACTTTCTCAACCGTATCATAACCCATATAACTGATTGAGATAACTATTGCGGATTGGTTATTACCCGGAATAGTAAAAATACCTTTTGAATTGGTTACTGTTAATTGGGACGATCCTTTAAGGTGAATTGTAGCACCTGCCAATGGGAGTGTATTCTCATCTACTACTTTACCTGTAAAAGAAGACTTCTGAGCCAATAGGGTTAAAGTGCTTACTAAAAAAAAGATGGTTAGACCATACTTGAATAAATAAATTTTTTTCATTGAAACTGGTTTAGCAATTTGATTAATAATTGATTTGTTTTGGTGAAAATGTTAAAAAGTAAAATTAGCCCGGGGTATACCTCAATGAAATTTGTATAGATATCAGTATAGAAAATAAATACAAATGAAATTTTATAATCTATTTAAATACAATTAGTTGGGTAGTTATTTTTGATAAATCAATATAGAATAAAGCAGTTGGGAATATGGATAATAATTCCAGATATTCTATTTTAAGAATAAATAGATACCAGTATTGCAGAAGGTTTTGTTAAAAAACTATATGAATTTTGACAGGAAGAAGGGCTGATTTTATTTGAATATTACCCCAAATGCTCAAAGGGTATATTTTGATTTCATTTTTATGGAGAATTATGGCATCTTAATTTATAATGTGCAAAAAAAATGAGATAAGTTCACCAGAACAAATTGTTATTACTTATTCCAGGAAAATTGAAAAAGGACCTTTACATTCAATAAAAAATGGTATTTATTTCTTAATATCTTCTATACTTTTTTGTATAAAAAAATTGTTATTTTCCGTTGATAATGCAGCACTCTTAATTTGTGGCCTCAAATGGAATTTAAAAACAAAAAGAAATAAGGGTTATTGAAGAACCGGACTTAAATATTTTTAAAATATTAATTAAAAGTAAGATAAATTTATACAATGAAAATGAGCCTTCTTCCGATATTATTTGTAGTATTGGTTACTTCCTGCAGTAAATCTGCGACCACTTCACAGACAGTTGTTACCCCACCAGTTACTCCTGTAAAAACAGATTCTTCACAGTATGGTACTCCATTTGCAAATGTTCCGGATACAAGGGATGTTAGTATTTACCAGGTAAATATACGTGCATTCAGTACTCAGGGTAATTTACAGGGGGTAATTGCCAGGTTGGATTCAATTAAAGCATTAGGAGTTAATGTAGTGTATTTAATGCCTACTTATCCGGTAGGTGCATTGAATTCTGTAAATTCTCCTTATTGTGTGAAAGATTATACAGCTGTAAATACGGAATTTGGTACGTTGTCTGATCTTCGGGCACTGGTAGATGGGGCGCATGCAAGAAATATGAGTGTAATTATGGATTGGGTGGCTAATCATACATCATGGGATAATTCCTGGATAACTAATCATAAGGATTGGTATCTGCAGGACGCAAATGGTAATATTGTTAGTCCACCAGGAATGGGTTGGACAGATGTAGCTCAGTTAAATTATACCAGTAGTGCTATGAGGCTGGCCATGATTCAGGCTATGAAAAATTGGGTATATACAGCAAATATTGATGGATTCCGGTGCGATTATGCAGATGGCCCTCCGAACGATTTCTGGATGCAGGCTATTGATACCTTAAGAAATATAAAAACCCATAATCTGATTCTGTTTGCTGAATCCAGTAATACTTCCAAATACGCAGCCGGTTTTGATTATATATTCGGATTTAATTATTATGGTAATCTTAAAACCATTTACAATAATAATGCTTCTGTGCTGACGATAGATAATTTGAACACTGCCGATTTTGCCAGTGTATTAAACAGTCAGCAGCAGGTAGTAAGGTACCTGACCAATCATGATGTGGATGGCTCTGATGGTACTCCCTTAAGTTTGTTTGGCGGAACTAAGGGTACTTTGGCAGCATTTACCATTATAGCTTATATGAAAGGGATTCCATTTATATATAATGGTCAGGAAGTGGCAGATCCAACTCCGATCGTATTTCCCTTTACAGGTACTTCCAATAAGATACCCTGGACCAATAGTCCGGATATGGTGGCAAAATACAAACAGATTATCAGTTTCAGAAACAGCAGTCTTGCAATACGACGTGGGAATTTAACTTCCTATGACAATGCTGATATCTGTGCTTTTACCAAGCAACAGGGTACTGAGACAGCTGTAGTACTGGTAAATATGCGCAATTCAGCTATTTCTTATACATTGCCTGCTGCATTGGCTAATACAAGCTGGAATGATAAAATAAACGGAGGAACTGTCAGTTTATCTGCACAGGTTACATTACAACCTTATCAATATTTAATTTTAGATAATCAGTAATAAATGTTAGTTTCTAATAAAGCGATGAGCTTTTATATTGCTCTCCTGCTGGGATTAGTGGGATTTGCTCAGGAAAAAATACCTGTTTCTATTAGCCAGAATAAAGTGAAACTGGTTTTTGAATTGAACAATCAGGGCATGCCAGCTTATTCCGTATTTTTCAAAAGCAAAGCTGTTATTTTAAGTTCTAGCCTTGGGTTTACCCTGAAAGAGTTTGGCCAGGCAGACCGAAATTTTGAACTGATTCAAATTGATTCCACTGAAATAAAAGATAGCTGGAAACCAGTATGGGGAGAAGTGAAGGAAATTCAGAATCACTGTAAGCAACTGACTATTCAATTGAAACAAAAATCCAGCCCTTATCTGAAATTGAATATTGTATTCAGGGTATTTGAAGATGGCGTAGGTTTCCGGTATGAATTTCCTTTACAATCAGCCATTAAATTCTTTGTGGTTTCTGAAGAAAAGACAGAATTCAAGCTTGCAGGTAATCATACAGCGTTCTGGATTCCCGCTGATTATGATGAAAATGAGTATGAGTATACCCATTCTAAACTTAGTGAGGTGGATGGATGGAAATTACCTCTTTTATCTAATGGTACTTTATCTGAAAATGAACCTGACCGGTATGCAGTGCAAACGCCTTTGATGTTAAAAACTGCAGACAGTTTATATATTAATATTCATGAAGCAGCACTGGTAGATTATCCTGCCATGCAACTGCATGTGGACAGGGATCATTATTTACTTTCTGCTAACCTTGTGCCTGATCCGCTTGGTAATAAAGCATACCTGCATACACCTGCTAAAACACCCTGGCGTACTATTATTGTAAGTGATAAGGCAACTGATATTCTTGCATCCAAAATGATCCTGAATTTAAACGAACCTTCTAAAATAGTCAATACCAGTTGGATACACCCGATGAAATTTATGGGTGTATGGTGGGAAATGCAAACCGGAATAAGTTCCTGGAGTTATACTGACAATCCGGATACGCTGGATGCAAATGGAAAACTGGTTCCACATGGACATCATGGCGCCAACACAGCCAATGTGAAACATTATATTGATTTTGCATCGAAGCATGGAATTAAGGGTTTATTAGTGGAAGGGTGGAATGTTGGATGGGAAGAATGGACAGGGGTTCATAAAGAACAGAATTTTGATTTTGTAACCCCTTACCCTGATTTTGATATAAAAGAAATTGAGAGATACGCAAAAGAAAAGGGAGTACAAATGATCATGCATAATGAAACTGGGGGCAGTGCCGTTAATTTTGACCGGTTGCTTGATACTTCTTTTCGTTTCATGAACCAATTTGGGTATCATGCTGTAAAGACCGGTTATGTTGGTAAAATTATTCCAAATGGAGAACATCACGACGGGCAATGGATGGCAGATCATTATATACGGGTAGCCAGTAAAGCTGCACAATATCAGGTTATGGTAGACATGCATGAACCAGTAAGGCCAACTGGGCTCAGCCGTACTTTCCCCAACTGGATGGCTTGTGAAGCCGGACGTGGTAATGAATGGAATGCATTCAGCAATGGTAATGCTCCCAATCATGAAACTATTATGCCTTTTACCCGTTTAATTGGGGGGCCGATGGATTATACCCCCGGGATATTCAAACTGAAAAATTATGCAAAGGATGCACCCAACAGACAAATGCATACTACATTGGCCAAGCAACTGGCATTGTATGTAACTATGTACAGCCCATTGCAGATGGCTGCAGATATACCTGAAAATTATGCAGCACATTTGGATGCTTTCCAGTTTATTAAAGATGTGGCTGTTGATTGGGATGATACTAAGATTCTGGAAGCTGAACCAGGAGAATATATTACAATCGCCAGAAAGGCAAAAGGAATTAATCAATGGTTTCTGGGGGCTATTACCAATGAAAATAGCAGGGTAACAATAGTTCCACTTGATTTTCTGGATAAAGGTATTAAGTATATAGCCACTATCTATGCAGATGGGGACCATGCAGACTGGAAGGATAATCCGGAAATTTATCAGATAAAAAAATATATTGTAGACCCAACCACTATACTAACCTTAAAACTTGCAAAGGGAGGTGGTGCTGCCGTTAGTTTTATTCCAGCCCTTACATCTGATTTGAAATCAATTCCCACTTATAAATAAATGAGCTTATAATAGTAGTAGTTTACGCTTATTAGCAATAAAAGCCCATTACTTCCACAATGGGCTTTTGATGTTTTGAAATGTTATTTTCTTATTGAATCGTACTAATCCATTCATCATTTCTGTTCCATCCACTTAATTTCAGTTGAACTGATTTATTGGATAATGATGCATTGGGATAGCTGGCATTAAGTATTATTTTTTCACCTGGTGCGAGCGTGAAATAGTTGGCTGACCAGAAACCCGGAAATATTTCATCTTTACCATCTGTAAATTTAGGATGCACAAAAAATGCCATTTGACCGGTGGTATTCGTGAATTGTATAGTCCACCTGGTCTCTGTTTTTCCAGATACTCTATTCAGGATCTTCGCATCCAGTTTTGCAGGTTGAATTTGTTGCAGGCTTTGATACTGATGGTTTTTGGCTAGCCAATACACATTATGGGAAACAGTATTTCCGGAAGTATCCCTAAGATTCAAGACAAGAAAATTCAGATCTGAATATCCTGAAAGAATTGAGGAAAGCGGAAGTATTTCCTTTACTTCTGAGGCTTTCAGATTAATGGTGCTGTTTTGGGTAAAGCGTTTATTCCCATTTATATCGAACAAAGCAATTTCCGCTTTTAAATTATTCTTTGGATGGTATGTTCTGTTAATGACCGCAATCATGGAATCATCTGCATTGAATTGAATATGCACCTGTTCACAAGCATTCTGCATAAAATAGTAACCAGCATTTGGGGCAAGGTAGTAATCAAAGATCTGCCAGATCACACTGGGAAAAGCAGGGTTCAGTTTCCATAACAGAATACCACCATTATCATTTAATTTATGACCGGCAGCTTCAAAAATACCACGGTATCCATCTGCATTCATGATCTGCATTTTATCAGAAAAATCTTTAAGATTATTTGGGGTACCCAGCCTGGCAATCATCTCATTATAGTATAAATCGTATTTGCCATTTCCGGAACAGGCATCATGGTATCCCCAGGAATTATTAAAGGGATAGGGTAAAGTGGTATCATGTATTAAATCTGGTATGATTTTAGAAAGTGTTTCATAAGGTACCTGTGAGGGTATTCCCGTTTCATCTTTAAATAACCAGTCTTTCCCTTCATTAATTTTGGTAAAATAGAATTTCGGGTCTTCCCATTTATAAGAACCACCACTATACACTCCGCCTGGTTGATTATCCGGCCAGGAGTTGTTCCAGTCTGCGGGCAAATGAGCAAAACCGGATGAACAGGGTATAAATGGCCTGGTACCGTCCAGTAAAGCAACATTGTCTCTCATAGCATCATACAGTTCTTTGCGGGCATGCCCTTCATTACCACCTGTCCATACCAATAAAGAAGGATGATTTCGTAATCTGTAAATAGTGGAAATTACATTATTAATATAAATATTACCCTGGTAAGGATAATCCTGTGAACCTTTGAATTCACCATGGGTATCACCAGTTATCCAGAAGTCTTCCCATACCAGTAAACCAAGCCTGTCCGTTGATTCAAAAAAAGCATCCGGAGGTGCAACGCCCCCCCCCCCAGATCCTTACCAGGTTGGTATTGGCATTCTTACATAATTGCAATTCCTGCGCAAAACGAAGTGAATCTTCCTGCAGCATCATATCGGGTACCCATGCACCACCTACCAAATGAATTCTCTGACCGTTAACATAAAAATCTCGTTTACTCCATCCGTTTACGGTTGAATATTTGGAATCTACTGTTCGGATTCCGAATACGAATGCAGTATCGTCTGAAACTTCATTGTTGCTGATTAGCTGTAATCTGATTTTATACAGATCGGCATTCCCATAACCATGTGGCCACCACAATTTGGGATGATGTATCAGCAATTCTTTGACATCTTCTTTTGTAAAAGTAAAATCCTTTAACTCACCAGCTTCAACAGCAATATTTTTAGTAATGTTAATATTGCTTCCGGTAAAAGTTTCAGGAGTTATACTGATGTTGAGTTTCCCTTTTTGAGCATTAGCTCCGTAATTAGCTACGGTTAATCCAATATTGATTTTAGCCGAGGTTGTATCAGATGGACTATTAAACTGAGTGGTAACTTTTGGCTTTTCCACCACTAAATTACCGGATGTTCTCAGAAATACAGGCTGCCAGATGCCCATATTGCGGTCATGAATCTCGGGCATCCAATCCCATCCAACAGAACAAAGCATGGTCACATTTTTGCCAATATCTCCGTTTGGCCCACCATTTAAAAAGAAATCACCCAATGCATTCGTCTGTGGATGATCAGGTAATCCCGGAAAATCTAAAGGATAAATTTTTACAGCCAGGATATTGTCTTTGCCGGGTTTAATTGCTTTACTAACGTTCAGGTTAAAGGATGCAAACATTCCCACTATTTTTGAGGAATCTGCTATTAACAGACCATTCAACCACACATCTGCTCTGTAATTAATACCCTTAAAGATCAGTTGAAATAATTTGCCCTGATCATTTGCAGGCACTGTAAAATTAGTTTTGTACCAATATGCTTTTTTCCAAGGATTGGGTACATTGGGAATATGAGAATACTGCGCCAGATGGTATTGCA
>Ga0364880_10267_pt1 | contig 25441 bp, 33 predicted proteins | sample ExccelJu500001D3_5_FD_206927 | JGI IMG/M metagenome (GOLD analysis project Ga0364880, IMG submission 206927) | Enriched cells from Trout Bog Lake Hypolimnion, Wisconsin, USA - BchlTB.July30.5000.01.D3 | ecosystem: Environmental > Aquatic > Freshwater > Lake > Hypolimnion/Profundal zone | place... | reverse complement strand
TGCAGCCGAGCCTGCACCGGAAATCGAGTTTGATCAGCGCGTCGCTTGGTGAGATGAAATTTTCGCCTCGCTTTGGGAAGGGTTGTGTGTCGGAGTCAGAGTTTGGAAAATTTGGGGGGATGTCGTTGCAAATTTGTGTGGAGGAGGAGCGGAATTCAGATTTTCGCGGGTATTCGACGGCAAAAAATGGTATTGACTGAGGGGACGTGGTCGAGGATACTTCGATAAGTGCGCTTGAATTTCCTATCCTTTGCCAAGCGCGTTGTACTTGAAGGTTAATTCGCGATGCGTGTGCTGGGTTATATTGGATTCCACCATGCGGGTGATGTGCTTTTTACTGTCATAATCCAGTGTGATCAGTTGGTCTTGAGTATTGTAGGCACGAATCAGATTTCCCGCTTCGTCGTAGTTGAATATAGAGCTCCCTTCATCCGACACCACCGTGCTTATCTTGTTCAGGGTTGGATGATAGAAGAATTTTTTAAACTTACCATCTGCTTCTTGAACGCTTTTGATACGACCCTGCTCATCGTACAAAATGTCTTGTTTTCTTTGATCAGTTGTACTGGTCTGCCGTGCACGCTGCTCTACGCCACTCGCATCAGTGGTCAATAAAAACTCATCCTCCCGACTCGATTGCTCACCTGTCGTGCTGGTCAAGGTGGTTTTTGTCCAATAATGTGATGGATTAGCGGGATCGAACCGGTATGCATAGCTGGAATTGGTACCATCTGCATCAGTCACGGAAACAGCCCTGATTCCTTCTTCGTACTTGATGTCCCGGTGGGTATTGTCACTGTAGCCAATCCGCGTCATGTTGTGATTGCTATCGTATTCGAATTTATAGAAGTTGCCATCCAATTGATGCGAGATGAGCAGATTGTCTTGGTCATCGTAGGTAAAGAATGTAACGTGCTGGTTCTTATCCGTCTGGGCATTGCCGATATGCCCAGCATCTGTCCACTTCAATAATATCTTTTGGCCAAGTGAATCCTCAATCCTGTCCGGGTATTTTCCGGCGTAATAGATGTTTATCTTATAGCTGCCATTTTCTTGCCGGATAAGATGTCCGTCCAGATCAAAATAATCGGTACCTTCACCGCAGGTGGTGCGCTGATATTCATCATTCACACGGGTAACAGAAGCTTCGGCACAATCGTTTGATTGCGCTACAGTTCCCTTGGTCAACTCAGTGTGAATGCCATATTTAAGTACCTTTGCCTGCCGCAACGATTCATCGGTCAGTAATTGCCTGCGCAACGTTTCGACAGCTTCAGGGCCAAGCTTGTCATTTGCAATAGCCGCCTCGACGATTAACTCCACCCCGTCCATCAAATGGGCTTGCCCAACCTTGTTGTAATAACTTTCTTGCCCGGTGCCGTGCTCATGCACAACCACGGAAGCATCGGGCATTACCATCAGGCGAGTTTCAAAAGGGGAACCCCAGCCATAACCAAACCAGCTATTCCCTGATAATTTGGATTTTGAGTTGTAGGTGCGGGACAAGTTAAGTTCATGGCCGCCCGATTCTTGGGTGATATCGTCAAAGCTTACAAAGTAATTGCCATTCTTGGGATTCACACCTGCCATAGCGAGGGTTGGTACAAGTATCAGTGCAACACAGAGCATATTTATTTTCATGATTGTTTCCTCATTTCCTTTAATAATTCGTTCAATAACCCGTCATTCCCGCCTTCGCGGGAATGACGATATATGTAAATTATGACCTTGCTTGGCATGTCATGTATTCGTCATCCGCAGCAAACGGACTTTTACCTTAACCACCTCCTGCTGCATCCCGCCCCATTTTTCATAGCTGTGGCATACATGGAAAGTATCAGTGACGTGGTCGCAATCCTTATCCAACAGTTTCTGATAAAGGTGCGCAGCATCCAACCAGCCGATGCCGGTATCCATCTCGATACTGCAGTACAGATCATCTTCATTTTCAGCAATGAGTTCACCGAACAAATGTCCATCCTTGTATAACTCAAGCTTCACCGGGTAAGTCATGTGTGTTCCTTTGATGGAATATTCAAAATATTCGCTACTTCGTCTAGCTGTATTGTTAGACGAAGTGGCTCATGAATTGTCAGGCTTGAATATTTTTTCTGAATAATTGCATTACCTGGCATTGGCAACGACCATCGGTATTAGTGACAGCAAACGATGCAATTGTATTTGACAAGGCACGGCACCTCACGCAATATCTCATTTGCATCGCATTCCCCTGTTGCAAGCATACTGCGCCGCACGAGCGGCACAGAGCGCAAATAGGTGCCTTCGGGGATACGGTCACGCATCGACTGCCGATGTACTGGTAGTGAATATACTATTTTCCATTTCTGGTAGCGAAAAATGGCGAGGTGCGAATGACAACTTGTATGGTTGGAATTAATGAGCTTATTCACCAATTGCAGTCAGGAACTGTCCGACAGAAGTGTGACGCTGCGGAAAATTTGGGGCAGCTTGGAGAAAAGGCCGTTATGGCCACTGACGCATTGCTTGCTGCGCTGTGCGATTTGGGCGAGGAAGAGGTTATTGAGTATATTGACGGCGGTAGCGGCGGGGGGATGGCAACTTATTATTATGTGCGCGAGTCTGCGGTTAATGCGCTTGCAAAAATCAACCCTGCTGCTGCTCCATTTGCCATTCGTGTGATGGACGAACTAAAAAATAAGCCAAAGAATTGGTATGCTGGATTTTCAGGTGGATATAGTAGTGATGTATCTTTTTCACCACAGGTGGTAGATGCCTTTGGTTCCTTTGCTGTAGTGGCTGAGTGACACCAGATATGCACATAACCAACATGTACCGCGTAATTCTGGGTCATCGCGTTATGCAAAAGGATTTTTGACAACGATAGCGTCTATCTTCATCCCGTTTTGCATATCTTCGGACAACACCACTTTTACACCCGACAATATAGCAGCCGCGCAAATGTTCGCGTCATAAAATGAAAGCTGATAGCGCTTGGAAATTTGCACGGCTTTTTCGTGCAACTCCAATGTTAGCGGAACGACATAACATGCTGCTTTGACGGCGAGCAATACAGCATCAATTTCTTCCCAGGTCATTTTGAGTTTGCGCAGACAAACAGAGGTTACTTCGTTAAGTACCTGCACGCTGATGATGCCACCATTGTCCAGTATCGCTTCGGCACGGTCAGCCTTGGCGGAGTCGCCGGACAGCAAATACAAGATCACATTGCTATCAATAAAAACTGCGCTCACCTTACTCAGTCTTGCTCGTTAGCTTCAAGACGATCAAAATGAAAATCGGCAGGCAGACGTCCGCGAAATTGGCGCAAACGCGCGAGCAATTCCTTCACCTCCTTTTTTTTGGATACCTCAAAAGTTCTGGCATTGACAGCATGAAGAGAGATTTCCTCGCCTTCTCTCAAATCAAGCGCCTGTACCAGCGCAGCAGGTAACCTGACAGCCAGTGAATTTCCCCATTTGGCAACTTGCATGATTTATTCCCCGTGGATATACGCTTGCTGATAAGTATATCACTCTATGGTGGGCTATCCATATCAAATGTTACGATAGGTTGGGCTGAATGAAATGAAGCTCAACAATTATCAGTCAATATTGGTAACAGCCTGCCTGAAAGCCGTTATCGTCTCCTCAGAAAAAGTGACGTATTCGTCGATGGATTCGATACCTAGGCCAGCATAAGATTTCGTTTTCATTGTTCTCAATTCGGCAATGATTTCTAGCGCAAGCGGCGCAGCAGCCTTCGGATTAACTTTTGCAAGGGCATTGACTGCTGCCGCACGCACGTAGTTGCGCGTGAAACCGCCGCTGGAAAAATCGCCGTCAACCTGTCCATCGTAATCCCTATCGTTCAGAGCGCCGACCAGGGTATCTGTCGCCGACATCGCCTTAGCGCCAAGTGAACCAAGCTGATATGCCGCTTCCTGTTTTTGGGTGGACGTGCCCGCTTGCAGTTGCTTTGTCAGTTTTTAGATGCGGTCATCCAGTCTATTTTATTGCTGCGTATGATCTTCATTGGGATACCCAGTCAAACAATTATCTGGTTCAAAAAATCTTGTCCCCATGAAAATCATCTTGAATGATAGCGCGCAGATGCCAAGGAATAACGCACCGCCAAATATAATGAGAAGGGTATTTGCTATGTACGCCTGAGCAGTGATTGCTGAGTGAATTGTTCGGTCAAGCCAGTCGAGAATCCTGAATCCAATCTCCCCAGAGATTAAACATACCGGTAGAGCCCAGAGTATTTTCCAGGTAGGTTTGCCATTTAATTCGGTATCGCAATTCGGGCAGCGGAATAGTCTTGGCAATGTCCGGCTGTTACCAATGTACTTGTTGAATACGAGCGATTTTCCGCCGCAGACGGGGCATGTATTTGTGGGGATAGATTGCTGAAGCATCGATATGGTTTTAAAAGTTAATGTTCAAATAAGCGTTATTATGACGAAAGGAATGGCAAAGTTGTCAGGGAGCGCAGTGTAAAAAAGCGTGGGGTGCAACTTTCATTATTTTATAAGTCAATGCATGGGTGATAAAGGGCGCAGAAATGAACAAACGATTGTTGCTGATCGGGCTGTTGCTTGGGCTGACATGCATAAGTGTAAACGCGCATGCAGAACCCGCCGCAGGCACGGCATGGGCGGAACCGAAAACAGGGATGAATTTCGTGTGGATTCCGACAGGTTGTTTCGACATGGGAAGCACTAGAGACAAGAGTGAACAACCTGTTCATAAGGTATGCCTCAATGGTTTCTGGATGGGGCGCTACGAAGTGACGCAGGGTGAATATCAGCAGGTAACGGGTAACAATCCGAGTAAATTTCAAGCATCGCACAACCCGGTTGAACGGGTAAGCTGGATAAACGCAGTTGATTTTTCCCTGGCGATGGGCTCCATTACAGGCACCGAAGTCAGGCTGCCATCTGAAGCCCAGTGGGAATATGCCTGCCGTGCAGGCGGCGCTCATGAAAAGTTTTGTGGACGGGGAGATCATCCTGAACAGATTGCCTGGTATGGTCGCAATAGTGGCGATCAGACACATCCAGTTGGGCAACGGGAGGCGAACAATTGGGGTCTGAATGATATGAGCGGCAATGTTTGGGAATGGACGCGAGACTGCTGGAAGGGTAACTACAACGGCACGCCTACTAACGGCTCTGCCTGGGAAGGCCAAAGAGATCCCCCTTGCAACAGCTATATACTACGGGGGGGATCGTGGAGTACCAAACTGACAGGCTTGCGAACGTCGTATCGCAAAAACAGCGCTTTCACCGGTCAGGACGATGTTGGTTTTCGTGTAGTCCGAGTATCCCCATAAAAGGCTGGTAATTACCCTATGAACACCACCATCGAAGTTCGGGCCACCGTGTTTCCAAACAAGGGAGTTACGATCTCGTTTGATCATTATCTTCAAGTATCTCTTGATTGCGCATATTGCAGCCGCACAGATCGAACAGTAATTTTTAACGGAAACAGCGAACACGGTTCTTGTACAGCAAGCTCGTTTTGCGATCCTGAGGGCTGGCATGAATATTCCGGGCGAACTGGGGGGCACTCGGTAGTAGAAAAAAAGGGGTTATTTCGACGTAGGATCGAATATACGTTTTTCCTGAATTACGAATACACACCGGTCATAGACAAAAAATATGCAAGTCGCGTTTCATCCCCCCTTCCTCGGGATATGAGCATTACGCTTAAAGCCACCTGCCCGAAATGTCACTTGGTTTCCGAAAGGCAAATCACAAGCTGGTATCGCCTACCTGAAGTTGAGACATGTGCCTGCGGATACTCGCTTTACACAAGAAAGAAGAGCTACCCAATGAATTTCAAGGTCAGAAGAACGCAAGAGCCGGACTAATCTTCCACTCCAAGCATAGCAAGCAGTAATGTAGTCACGCATAAATATAAAAGCAAAAATGCACATAGGATGCTATTCAACTTATTCGTCATATTAAATTCTCCAAAAACAGTGTTCATACTCAAACTGTATGATTAGACGATGTGGAATTAACAACTGTCAGGTTCATGATGTTGCCAGCATGCCAATTGCACCAGTGCGCTACGCGGGTTTGGGAGCATGAATCCCGGTGCGCTGGCATTTCGTTATGTTCCTCGCTCTCCCAGATTTTCAAGAATGTTTTGACTTACAGGCGGTAGCGTCTACAATAAACACACCCGTTCCCAAGGCGTAAATCATGAATACATCCGTTTTGAACCAAGTTCCTAAAGGCGAAGACCTGACTCGTGCTGTTTTGGAAATGGAAGAACATGATTTGCGCCTGCGTGACAAGATGCAGATTCAGCGTGGGCTTGATGCATCCAATGATCCAAACGCCCCCAGGACAGAGCATGCCGCTTTCATGACCGAACTGAAAGCCGAACTCATGAGTCGGATTGATGCGAGATAGTTACCGGATCGAGTGATTAGAACCGGCAAAGCAAGACCTGCGTGACATCGTTTTTTACCTGATAGACAAAGCGCCCCTCGTCGCAATCGGGATACAGGAAGAATTCGACAGCCAACTCTCCATACTGGAAAAATTTCCGCATATCAGTCAGGAGAATGCCTATTTTGGCGATGTCTTAGACTTCAAGATAAAAGGATTACCCTACGTTGTGGTCTATAAAATTTTCCCTGAAAGACGAGCTGTTGAAATATTAGCCGTGTTGCATGAGCGGAAAAATCGGGCTGATTCCAAAAACTACCGGTTCTGACGAAGCACCCTGCCGACCAAAAACCGCGTTATTCAACTGTGTAACCCTTAGAAGGATGAGGTTCGTGCCTCACCACATACTACGTTTTCGTCCAGTCTTATCCGAAATTTAAATCAGCCTTTCGCCGTTTTCAGCGCCTTTTTGAATGCCTTTAACTCTGGGACTGCGAACATCTGGTTGCGTCCGACCATCGAATTCGATTTAAGCTTTCCACCAGCGACAAACCGCCGGAAGGTCGACATCGAGACCTCAAGATATTCTGCCGCTTCTTGCGCCACGAATTGATCGCCGGTGAGATGTCCAAAGAGTTCTTCATGGCTCATATCCTCGCCGCGAAAAGCATTCTCGGACAAAATCACAAAAAACTTCTGCCGCTCGGCTATCGGCATTTGCTTGAGATCCTGAAACAGGTTCTCCGCCGTCATAGCATGTGCCATTTCTTTATCCTTCCGTTTTCAGATACCGTTTGAGATCGTCATAGAAATTTTCGTGCGAACCCATCTGGTAGAAATCAATAATCAACAGTTCTACATCTACTCCCTGACGGCGAGCCTCCGGTGTCGGAGGCCGATATGCGATCAGATACTCCTGACGATTGAATTTTATTTTATAGACCCATATACCGGCAAGGTCGCCCACTTTGGCTTCCCCAATCTCCGGATTGCCACAAACCTCTTCAACTGCGTCTTCGATTGCAAGTTGCAGTGGCTTATGAGCCTTTTTTACGAAGCGGCTAAACGGAGGTTTATAGTTGGGCTTGATTGTCATGACATGATATTGCACCAAATTTGAGTAAATATCAATTCATTTTTAGACTGTCAATCAATATACCTTCGGAGCAAATCACGTAGGGAGCAATCACCAACGGGCATTGCGCCGTATCTGTATTCATTCGGCGTAATGCGCTTCGCTGTGCGGAAGGGTGGAGGCAAAGCCGCCGGGCACCCCCGGCCTCCCCCTTGTGGGGATATTATCGCCCTACACTATTGCGCCTTACGCGGGTTACACCTCACACGGGTTACGATGAATTCGCGGCTTTAGTTGAAGAAGAAGGATGGAGCAACAACCACATCGTTCACGATTTATGCGGTTCGTGACTCCCCACATCTACAGGTCTTTTTAAGATTCAGGTGTGGAACATTGGTTATTATCATACTCTTTATTCAACTTATCCCGATCATTTTGCAAAGATCCTCTACCTGTGCGACAACTTCTGCTAAATGCCCCCTCTTGAAAGTACCAACCCATTCGATCCTTTATCCATTGAGGTGCGTCATCACAAGGGTATTGGAATTTATTTTTGTATTGTTCTTCTTCACGAGACAACTTGATAAGTTTACTCGAAAGTTCATAGCAATAAGGTGATCTTCCTTCTTGTATATCTTTTATTCTTAATCTTTCTGCTTCAGTTCTTTTAGCTTCCACCTTTTTTTCTTCTTCCACCTGATCTTGTAGCCGACTCATTATCTCAATGACTTTGTCGTAATATTTTCCTTGCTTGCCAAACTTATCCATATAAATATTGGCACGACTGAGTGCCTTGGCATGGTTTCCAGATTTATCCAGCGTGTCGATGTAAAGAAAATGAAAGCCTTCCGACAACGGATTCTGAAGCGTAGGTTCCATACTCTCTAATTGTGCAAAAGCGGGTAACGCATCGGCAACTCTATTTTGCTTGAGGGCGTTAGTAATTTTCGCCATCAGCAAATCAACTTGTACATCCTGATCCATTGCTTGTGAGGTAATGGCAATTCCCATTAACATCAAAAATAATAAATCTCGCAACATCTTCATGGCACTTCCTTTCATCACTTGCATTCTGATGCAATTCACTGTGCTGACAGCTCCGTCAGCGCCATCGAGTTCTCAAGCCTTGCAGGAATATTAACGCCATGCACTTTTCGCAGGCTGAGCCTTACACGGTTTATTCAATATAATCGTCTGGCGATAATGATCTGCATATAATTCCAAAAGCTTGTACACCTTCACAACTGTGATTTTTTTTCCCTTCATCGAGTAATGAATCACGTTCAGATTTTAATTGATGGTAGCGATCAGTATCTTCGAAATTGCCACTTTGCAATTTCATTGTTTCTTTATCGATGGCACAAAATCTAACTCTTATGAAGTGGCATCGATCCTCAATTTTTTTCTTCTCTATAGCCTTATTTTCAACAGCCACCTTTGTTTCTTGATCCACTTGATCTTGCAGCCGACTCATTATCTCAATGACTTTGTCGTAATATTTTCCTTGCTTGCCAAACTTATCCATATAAATATTGGCACGACTTAGAGCCTTGGCATGGTTGCCAGATTTATCCAGCGTGTCGATGTAGAGAAAATGAAAACCTTCCGATAAGGGATTTTGAAGTGTAGGCTCCATACTCTCTAATTGTGCAAAAGCGGGTAATGCATCGGCAACCCTATTTTGTTTGAGTGCGTTAGTGATTTTTGCCATCAGCAAATCAACTTGTACATCCTGATCCATTGCATGTGAGATAATGGCAATGCCCATTAATATCAAAAATAATATATCTCGCAACACCTTCATAGTACGTCCTTTCATCACTTGCATTCTGATGCAATTCACTTCGCTGACAGCTCCGTCAACGCAATCGAGTTCTCAAGCCTTGCAGGGATATTAACGCCATGCACTCTTCGCAGGCTTATAACTCTCCCAAAGTTGAAATATTTCATGCACTGTTTACTACCGTCATATAGTAACCGAACTATCTGGAACTTTAGTAGATCAGTCCATTTCCCGTTGTTGCAATAGAATTGTAGATAAGCTACAAGCTTTTCCAACATTTTTCTTCTCGAATATCGTCGACGGTCATTTTGTGTATTATGTTTTCACAATTCATGTTGTTGTATTCATCCTGAATTTGATTTTCTTTATCTTCTTGACGATGTTCACTATCAATATAATCGGGACTATGGTCATTAAACCTTAGATTTGAATCAAAATATTGTCTGGCTCCTTTTTTTGCATTACAAAAGTTGATTAATTTAGTTTCGCACAACTTAATCTTAGCACGCGACTCTTCTTCCACCTGATCTTGTAGCCGACTCATTATCTCAATGACTTTGTCGTAATATTTTCCTTGCTTGCCAAACTTATCCATATAAATATTGGCACGACTTAGAGCCTTGGCATGGTTGCCAGATTTATCCAGCGTGTCGATGTAGAGAAAATGAAAACCTTCCGATAAGGGATTTTGAAGTGTAGGCTCCATACTCTCTAATTGTGCAAAAGCGGGTAATGCATCGGCAACCCTATTTTGTTTGAGTGCATTAGTGATTTTTGCCATCAGCAAATCAACTTGAACATCCTGATCCATTGCATGTGCCGCGACTGCAATGCCCATTAACATCGAAAACAAGATACTTCGCAGCAACTTCATGGAGGTTCCTTTTCAAAATTATTATCGAATGGCAAGTTAATGCTTACGCTGAGCCAAAGAAGCTTAGGATTACATAGCTCAAAATATAGCATGACAACTATTTACTACAGGCGTTGTACTTTATTTCAGGGTGGTATTTCACGCATGCACAATCGCCTTCTGAACCCGGCTGCATGCACCCTTGCCTAAGCTTTTCTTCTTGCTCCGCAGCCCGCGCTGCATCCTTTGCTTTCTTTGCTGCAATTCTGGCATTCTCGGCGTCCTGATCTGCTTTGAGTTTTGTTTTTACCGCATTTTCTTGCTGAGCATTTCTTCTCTTGGTTTCAGCATCAATCACGGCATCGCGCTGGCGAGCCGCTTCGGCTGATGCATTCTGCGCCGCAGTTAACGCCGCATCCTGCTGGCGAAGCTGCGCCTTAAACGATTCAGAGTTGGCTTTAGGTCCAGCGGCTTTCCATGCATTACAAATCGGTATTTCCCTAATTCGCGCTTCTTCTTCTAGCCTGTCTTGCTCGTCCATTTCTTTGTCTTGTTCTGCGTAGGATTTACCAATACCTTGCCGATAAAACCTCAGCCAGGTTTTACAACTTTTGTAAACGCAGGCACAGTGACCTTTCATATCTGCATCTTGTTGTTTCGCTTCTTGCTCAATTTGAATTCTTTTCTGTCTTTCTGCCTGCGCTTTCTTCTCGGCTTGGTCAGCCAATACATCTTGAATTGCTGCATCAATACCTTTTCCGCTCGAAGCATTGTCCTTCCCAATCCCATTAGCCATGTCATCCAAAGTACCTACACCATGCACAGGAGCTTTTGAGTCGCCTCTGGAATTAGCGAGTGAGTCCAATGCATTTTCAAAAGGATCGGTAGCTGCCAGAGCAAAATTAACACTGCTCATCACCGACACCAGAAAAAAGCTGGTGGATACAAAAACCTTAAAGCGCATAGTGCACATCCCCATAAATTTGCTGGCTTCAATGCTACATCTCAATGATAGCAGCAAATATCTCATTGCCCCATTATCTCAAACGTCCCCACTTCCACATCCTCTCCCTGCGCACCCAGCCGCATGATGATGTTTTCATCCTTCTGCTGCGGTGTGCCAAAACCGGTACTTAACCGCAGCATTACGGTCGTTGCTCCCGCAACAACTTGTTGCCGGTTGCCATAAAAATGCGCCTGAACTTTGTACTTTCCGGGTTTGGCGTTGCGTAAGGAAAACTCTTCCGGCCCGTAACCTTGGGTGAAGTCACTGGACATGCTGCCGCCTTGATAACCCAAGCGATTTCCGTAAAAAACTTTTTCTCCATTCGGGTCGGTGACCCACAGATCAATGTCAGTATTGTCTGCATCCCAGCTCAACACCGCGCGCACATCCAGCGGCAGGTTGCGCAGCAATCGATTATCGATTCGGCTGGTATTAATCGGCATGCCTTGCGGGACACTCGCCACAATGGCGTTCAATTCGTTCAGCGCAATCAGTTCAATATCAGGAAAGCGACCATCCCAGGAACGTGAAACAACTTCCCATAAATTGTCCACGGCCAGTTGCAGATTCCCCTCTTCTGCGTAAGCCAAACCCAGATCGCGCCAGGATTGCGGTTCGTTGGGGCTGAGCACCAGCACTTGTTGCAATATCGGCAGGGCCAGTTGGGTTTGTTTGGCCTGAAGCAGACGATAGGCGAGGATGCGCAATACTTGCCGATTTTCCAGATTCATTTCCGCCAGGTTGGACAGGATACGCAGGCCCAATTCCGTTTGCCCGCGTTCAAAGAATATATCCGCCACGTCCAGGAAAAATGCGGTGCTGTTGGCATAGGTGGGGCGCTCATCCAAATAGATGCTGTACATCTGTTCGGGTGAAGCAGCCCGCAGGCGTTTTGAATAGGGCGCGTCCGGTTCCCATTTTTTGAGTTGGATGCTGGCTGTAACCTGCCCTGCCAGATTGTCCCCCGTTACAACTTCGGGGGCCGGAGCGGCTTGGGCATCTTGCGCCATCGGCATGGGCTGCGCCATGAGTTCAACCGGGGCGGGGATGGAAACCGGATGAGGAGCCGCAACCATTTCACGGGGAGGCAGACCCATGACCCTCATTTCCATAGGCCGACTCCGTTCGGCTCCAGAATCTTTGATTGCCGGAAGCGGTGCAGGCTTATCGCCTTTGGGGAAAGTTTTTTCCCACCACGAAATCTTTTGCGCAAATTTTGCCGCGACTGCATCGAGATGATAATTACGTGCGTTACTTTGTGTCTGCGTCTTTTGCGCTAATTGCCTTTCATATTCACCGCGCAATGATTCGGGCGGCACAATCTCATAGCGCACATAATCTTCAACGCGATCCAGCACGATCAGCGAGGTTTCGCGCGTCACCATACCGAATTTATTTCCCAGTCGGCGAATATCAGCACGAAAGAGTGTGTAGTCGGTTTCCAGCTTGGCCAGTACCATAGCTGCCCAACGTTTGGCGGCCAAGGAAGCCACTGGTTTGGTCGTGCTGTGCAAGGTGATCTGCTCTGTCTTGAGTTGCCCATGCGAATCAAACCACTCCAGAACCAGTGTGGTTTGAGGTTCGGTCAGTATCCCGGCGATCTTGATCCGGTTTCCTTCTGGATAGATAGATGCACTGAACAGTTCTTTTGCGCCGTTGCTGTGCATGCTCGCCAGACAGATAGTTTGATGCGTCAATTCGTTCACAGCCTCGGCTGGGGTGATGCTCAACAAATTCAGCAAGCGCCCCCCCGTGTTTTCTGCATCCCCACGCAAACGATTCAGATCAGCACTGGCTGCCGCATTCACGGTAAACAGCAAGGTGGTACCCGAAACAAAACTCCCGCTACCGTAGTTGCTCAAACCGTCTGAAAATAATAGATTGAGATCAGTCGCTTTGGGCAGGGAGAGCGCTGCTGAGCTGGTCGCGCCGTCGTAAGCCACTTTTTCCAATACGCCACGCAAGGTGTGCCAGTCGCCATTTGCTATGGTAAATATTTGGGGCGCTTCTGCACGATCCCGTGCAATAACCAGCTCTACCTTCACGCTTCCCAATACTTTGAAATAAGCATCCAGCAGGGCAAACTCGCGTCCGTGGTCGCGTGCTGCCCCTGAGCCGGAAGCATCCCATACCAGTCCCACTATCTTGGGCGCAGTTCTGGGAGCCGGTACGCTGGGTGGTGGGGAAACTTCGGCATAGAAATAGGTTTGGTCATCCCGCGTTTCGGTCGTAATCAAAGGAGTTCCAGTATTGGGATATTCGACGGTCAATATCCTGTTGCCCGCATAATTCTTGCGAGAAACACTCACCGTCGAGCCACTGGCTGGTTTCCTTTCAGTTGCAGTTTCGGCTGCATAGTCAACCTTGATGGGCTCGGCCCCCAGTTGCGCACGGACGAGCACGGAAGAGTAGCGGGAAGGCGTGGCCCCGTTATGCACAGTCACGTCCAATTGCTCGACCGCTTCGGAAAATTGCAAGGGAAGCCGATAAGTGTTTTTAGACATTCCCCTGCTGTCTTCTTGCGACAGCGTTTCGTCAATTTCCAGCACCACCCTACGTGTGCCATGTGCGGGCAAGGGGTAGACGCGCAACTTGTAATTATTTCCTTGAGTCATTTCCAGCAGCGCGGGATCAATACGCGCACGCGAGACATCCTCGAACACTTGCTGGCCTTTTTCCTTATCCACCGGAACCGCCGGGCGCAATTCGCCGTTGATATCCAGCGCAAAGCCGGTCACGCTTTGCCCGTCCAGCAAGGGGAATTGCAACTCGCCTTCCAGCACTCGCTCGTTTGGGTTGAAAAACACCAACTCGATGCGCGTGTGCGCAGCACTTCCCAGCACCTCGGCATGAACATCCACTTTGCTTAGCCGCACAGGGATTTTTGCCTCGGGCGCATGCATGCGCACCGGCACAGGCATGGGGTGGATTGTGGGTATGGTTTCCGCAGTGGCCAACCCGGCAAAAGTTAGCAGGAAAGCAAACCCAGCCATACTCAGCTTCTGCATCGTATTCAACGTCAGGCGATTACATAACAGTATTGATTTCATGCCGTGCCTCGCACTCATGCTAATGGTTGAAAAAATTAATATACAGCGAGACTCCGAAGTTAAGCAGAAGTCCGATCAACATCAGGGTTACTTGCCAACGGGTCATATCAAGTCCAGTTACTACAAAATGAAGAATAAGCCGAGCAGGCTTTAAATCTGATCGCGTGTACCGCTTAAAGCGTGCTCTTTTGTTATGACGAGATGGCGGCTGATTTTGTCAGGGAGGATTTGATAATGTGGTTATTTAAATCGTATCCGCCAATGTCAAGGTCTGGATTTTTCAAATACAACGGCCAATTCGCCCTGCTCGGGAACCTGAATAGTATGCGCCTCCAGCACCGCGCGAACCTCAGCCTTTACCGGATAGGTCAGTGTGATAAACAATACAAAACTATCTTCCAGGAGGATGCCCTTGACGACGCCGACCCCGAGTTTCGCAAGTTCGGCTTTAACTTGATCGGCGTCCTGCTCCGGCGTTGCGGTTGAGACCATTTGCTCTGATTTGTCGCTCTCCACCGTTACCGGGGGAGCCATCATAGACTTGGGCGAGGCCAACGGAGCCGGTTGAGGGGCCATCATCACAGGTGCGGCCATCATAGCCCGTGGAGCAGCCGACTCCTCCATCTGCACAGAGCGTTCACGCATCATTTCCGTGTCCACCTGTCGGCTCATCAGTTGCCTTGCCTCCTCGTTCTCCCTTTCATCTTGCTTTGCCGCAGCCTTCGCTTTGGCCTGTTCGGTCGTGCCGTGCGTCGCCGCTGCTGGCGGAGAAGCTACCGCTGGCGGAGCATGAGCAACGGGCGGAGGAAGCGCCACGGCAACGGGTGCAGGCTCTGAAGGAGAATAACTCGGTTCTTTAATTGTTTCAAAAATAACGGAAGACGCACATACCACAATCAGCACTGAGGCTGCCATCGGATAATATTTGTTACGCTTGCTAATAGTGCTCTCCGGCTTGGCTTTCTCCCGCCGCAACGCAAATTGCAGGCGTTGCCAGTCATGCGTGACATCTTCTTGAGCCGCTGCTTCCAGCTCGGCTGCACGCAACACCTGGCGCAAGCGTGCGGCCTGACCGGAGTCGCCTTTACCATTCAGCGCATCAAACCAAGCCTGATCGTCTGGTAACGGTTGTTCGTCGTGTGCCATATCAAGCCTCCAGCCAGTCGCGGCAATGTTCGAGGAAAGGCGTGAGTTTTTTGCGGCATTGGGAAATGTATTCGCGCGTAGCAGCGGGCGTGCGACTCAGAAAACCGGCCAGCTCCTCCATGTCCCAGCCTTCAAATATGGCGAGACGCATGGCGTGGGCGCGTTCCGGGAAAGATTTCGCAAAAGCAATAAAGCCGCGTTGCACGCAATCCTGAATATGGACATGATCTTCATGCCCCTGCGTGACCAAGGCCTCTACAGTCGCCCCCTCTTCCTGCAACTCGTCCAGCGAAGCATGCGATTTTTTGGTACGCAGATAATCCAGCATGCAATTGCGCGCAATCGTCCAAATCCAGGTGCTCACCTTGGAATTGCCCTCGAATTTATCCGCAGAACGGTAGACCTTGATGAAAGTCTCCTGCAACAGATCAGCCGCTTCCTCGTCGCTCATGCGGTGATGCCGGAAAAATGCCTTGATGCGGGCGGCATAAAGCTGGAACAAGTGTTCCATGCCCTGTTCCGCCACCTTGCCGCCCATGGAGACTCGGCGCAGGCATTCGTTGGGATCGAGGTCGGTCAATTGGGGGGGCTTTTAATTGGTCAATTGACTAGAAGGCTTGCTTGAATGGGGCACAAGTACCTACAGCAATCACTTCACCAGTACTCAGAAAGGTTTCCCGGTATTCGCCATTACTTCTATCTACATTTACAGTAAAACTACCTTCTCCATTTACAGTAAAACTACTTTCTCTTTGACCAAATGCCTCATCAGTGACGTATCCATTTTCCAAATCTGAAAACTCACCCTTAGTATTATTCATCTTAATTGTATTTTTTACCGAATCGACTATATATATGATTGTGTAATTATTACTTCCCGCTGATCCTTGATTTTGTACATGACATATTATCTTTTTCTCCGCAGCCAAAGCAGGCAGTGAAACACCCAACATCAAAATCATCGCCAACAGTATTTTCATTTCCACTCCCCTTGATAAATTAAAAATCCCTTGATGCTGGTCAGGTCATCATTATCCCGATAGATGCCGATCAAGTCACCCACCGCATCATTTGTGTTAGACGACTCCAATCATGAATCTGTCAGTGCAACGTTTTATGTCGGCAAATAATCAATCACAAGCAATCCGGGCAACTTGCGAAAATCTTTGCCGTTATTGGTTAATACGGCGTGACCATGGCGCAACGCCGTTGCGCCTATCAGCGCATCATGTGCGCCCACCGTCTCGTTTCGCGGAATCTGCGCGACCAACTGGGCATGAATGCGGGCAGTCTCGACATCGACCGGCAGCGCGGCGAGTGCCGACAAAATTCCTTCGACAAAAGCCAAACGGCGGCTGCGAATAGCCGCATCAGGCGCACGATGCACACCCACCAGGAGTTCAGACGCAGTGACCACGCTGATATACGCGTCACCATATTCGGCATAGCGCGAAAAATCTAGCGAGGTCTTGCTGCGTTCTGCCAGCACCAATACATCCGTGTCGATCAAGAGGGCCAAGCGTCGCGCTCCACCGGCTGATCAATCACCCCTTGATGGATGTCATCCAGAAATTGCTGAGATTCCCCGGCAGATAAACGCGGTAAACCCGCCAGCAAACGATCCAACTGGGCTATGGGATAACCCGCAGCCAAGGGGGCCGGACTCACATAGGCAATCAGCTCATTCCCGCGCATCACTTCCAGCGTCACATGCTGGTAGCGCACCTGATTGAGCAAATCGGAGAAATTTCTGGCAAGGTTTGTGGCAGTAATCGAACGGGTAGTCATCAGCTTACTCCATCGGTATGATTATCATATTTTATGATTATAGGCGGATGGTTGGCTATTCGCAAATACTATCCAAGTGCTCACATTGGAATTGCCTTCGAACTTACCGTTCATCGTCTGGCTGAGACACACTAAAGCACTTGCCCTCAACCTTTTTGAGTCCACGGGTCGAGCAAGACCAGCTCGCTTATCCGGGCAAAATCCTTGCTATTTCGAGTCGCCAGAGGCAACTCATGCCGAAGCGCAATGGCGGCAATCTGCGCATCTTCGGTGGAAATGGGTAAGCCGCACTTTTGCCGGACAGCGACCAGCGCGGCATATTCATGGGCGGCCAATTCATCGAACGGCAAACAACGCCCAACAAAATCCTGCTCGAACATCTGTTCAATGGCATCGGCAATTACATTTCTGCGTTTGCCGTCCGGCAACAACGCCACCCCCAGCAACATCTCGGCCTGAGTGATTGAGGTGGTATAAAACTCAGTGTCTTCCTGCTGCACAAACCACTCAAGCACTACCGGGGAGGGCTGAGGGCGCATCAACTCAGACAACACATTGGTATCCAGCAACACGCCCTGCATGGTCAATCTTTCATCAAAGGAGGAATGCGCGCCGGTTGCCGCTTGGGAATTGGCAATTCATCCAACTCCAGCGCAGAGAAGCGCTGCTGAATTCGCTGCGCAAAGGCAGGTTGCCCTTGTTTCGACATCAACGCGCGATGAAGAATTTCGCGCACCTCTTGCTCCATCGAGCAACCGTGTCGTGCCGCCTGCAAACGCAAGCGGTTCTTGATTTCCTCATCAACATTTCTAATCGTAATGGCTGCCATAATATTTCTCCTGTTGATTGCAGTGCTATCAGTGTAATCAATTCTGGTTATTACAGCAATGCTTGTTGGGTGACTACGCAAAGGGGCCTCAGCCACCTTCGTGCTAACATTCAAGTGGTAAGATCAATCCCAAGCCCGAAAATGATCAAGGAATCGTCTATGAAGTTTTTAATCGCAGTTTTCGCTTTTTTTGCTTTCGTCACCACAACGATTGCGGGCGAAATCATCGAGCCAGCGGGAGAGGTGCTTATCAACAATGAAAGGCCATTTTGGGTTGAAAATCCCGGCGATGGTGTATCTGCATCAGCGCTTACCCATGTTAACGGTCGCGCTGCGCAAGAAAAGTTGGCGATTGATCGTGCCAAAAGGAAAATTATAGAGCGGTTTGGGCTCACTATTAAATTGGAAGAAATCGATCCATCTACCTTCAAAACCCACATCAAATCAGAGTGGCGTGATGCTGTAACAGATGAGTTATGGGTTTGGGTAGAGCTTATTCCAGGCAAGTTATCTCTGCATCCAGGAGAGCACTGATTCCAACATTGTTCTTCGTTACAGGTGAGTTGCGGTCTTTCTGCATCATAGCTTAGTGTGCCAATGCTTTGGTTGACCGCTCGTTGGTTTCGCTTCTGGGAATCAAGTCATGGGATGGCAATTCCATGGCGCTGCTGTTTTTTGCATCTGGCTGAATAGCATCTGCGGAACCCGTTGTAGGGTTAGCGTTAGTGGCCCCTGAAGAATCCGTGACGGGCGGGTGGCGATCCAAATATGGACTTGAGACAACACAGCCCACAAAAAGCAGTTTCAGTAGTACGGCGATAACGGGGTTCATAAGTCTATTCCTTGAGTTCAATGTGAAGCTCGATACCGATTTATCGCACAACCAACGTCAGAGACTCAAACTGAAACAACACTGTCCTGACATGCAAGCTGTTCTTGTTGGTACTCTTCAATATGCTTTAAATGAGAATCGGCAATTTCAGTTGAAAATGCCTTAAGCTGGTGACAGAGCGAATCGCTGTCAAGAATAGAGCATTTCTGGATAAACATGGCTGCAATTTCCGCCTTGAAATGAGATTCATAAACCGGATCGTCATAAATATCTTTAGCCCAATCGTTGATGCAACCTTGGTAAAAAGCCAGAATCGACTCGGATGCCAGCGCATCACCGGCATTTAGTCGCCGAATCAACTCAGGCTGTGAAGCCTTCGCACTTTGATAGCAATCACAACGGGCACTGGGATACTTTCCTGCCTCCATTTCCTTGCGGATTTCACCGAGGAGGATTCTGCGCCGCTGGCATTCGGCAAGACTCAAGTGATACATGGCTGCTCCTTTATCTAATCGTTATGCGTCACTACGAAAATAACCTTGAAGTAGGTTTTCATGTGTTCCGAAGATTTAGACGAAAGCAACACGATTTTGTCAGGCTGAAAATTGTTTTGAGAAAAAATGCAAAATAGCCCTGACATTGTTACGCCCAAAACCGTCTAACTCGATGGGATTTGTAGAATCGTATTTTTGGAAGACGGAAAGAATTCAGATGAACAAATATTTTAAAGTTTCGGTGTTGTAACTCTGCGACTTCGCTCTGATTATTCATGAATTCCATTTGACAATTATGTGTACATCGCTGATAGTTTCACCCGCATCGCATTCCCCTGTTGCAAGCATATTGCGCCGCAAGTACGGCACAGAGCCCAGCAAGCGAATAGTCAGTCTGGAGGCTGACAGCAGTGTTGAAGATAAGCGTCCGTGGCGAATATCCGCCATGAGAGCCGAAGCATTATTACTACACTGTATTCAGACGCTAAAGGGGAGTCTTGATGTTTAGCATCTTCAGCAACACCAGCAGTCTAACTGCGTACCCCCTTCATATATTCTCATCGAGAGCAACTTTTCCGTTTTCTCTTCCATTCCCTGTCATCGGGTATATCATTTTTTTCGATTCAATAATTTTCCAATTGACATGCACAAATTCATCTTCATACCGAAATGAATGCAGTGCTTCGTAATTTTAGCCCCCCAGTAGGCCGATCAATATTTCTAAGGGAGAGTTGCATGAAAGCATTTCAATGGATGTTGAGAATCGTAGGTTTTGTAGTCTTAACGGTCGGTGTGGTTGGCTGTGCGAGCACCTCAAAGAAGGCAGATTTGACGGCACTAATTGATAAAGCACAAGGCAAAGCAGTAGAGTCTGAACAGACTATGCCTGAATCTTTATTATCCACTACAAAGCCAACACCAGATGCGGTAAACATACTGATATTGAAGCATTACGCAGCAGTTGAGAGCTATTGCGCATTGAAAAAGGCGAAATACATATCCGAGCAGGATGCTAATACCAAGAAAGAATCACACATAACTGCTTGGGGGCAACTCATTACACTTATCGGCGGTGTAACCGTTTACGTTCCGGGTAAAGCTATTCTCATGGGATTGGGTATTGGTTCAAGCGGCGGCGGTTCAGGTTCTGTACTTGGTGGGATGGTAAATAGCATAAATGGGTCAGATGATCTCACCAAGAATGCTGAGGCATCCCTTGTATCAGGCTACGAGACGGCCATCAAAGCGTTTGATGCCATCCAAGCGGGAAGCGATGCAGATGGCATGGGGCGATTCAAGCTTTTATTACAAGCAAAAGCAGCATGTGATGGCTTGTAGCGAGAACAATGAAGAAGCGTAGCAAGACTGCAATATTGTTGAAAACGGGACTCATGGCATTCAAAATAAGCATTACCCCATCCGCCCAACTATGTAGGAGATTTTCAAGTGCAAAAATTATTCAAAGCAAGTTTTGTTATTGTGCTTATTGTGTTTTGTAGCATCGAAGCTTTTGCTGAGGGCTCCGCGCCTACGGTCAGTGATGCGCATGATTTTCTGAGGGAGACGATGAGAGATTGGAATTATGAAAATTCAGGCGGGACCACCAGATACTTTCGATATTCAGGGAGTGGTTGTCAATCATCCTGGCAACAGGAGGAACATTATCAAGATAGTAACGGGGCTCTTGATGGGAAAAGAAATATTTCAATTGATTGGGGCGGAATCAATAAGGTTATTAGTCGTGGTACTAGCGTTATTAGCGTTATTATCGAGGGTTCTATAAAAGTTGAACTGCATTTGGAATGGTCTGGCGGCCGCGCTCCTCCTCGCGATGAGTCATACATAGGTAGAGAACATGAGTTGTCTTCGACGAATCCCTTGATTATCAAGCGTGTTACGCACGCAATGACCTTACTAATGAACTCATGTGCTGACAAATCAACCTCGAAGTTCGATTGAAACCGCTACACGGTTTACACCGAACTAACATTAACAAGGAAATCTCATGAAAGATAGTTACTTTTCACGCAGGAGTCTGTTGCTGATTTTTCCATTGGCAAGTGCTGTTTCTCTGGCCGGGTGCGCTTCAATAAGTCACTCTCCTGAAATTCAAGCCCCGTCGGAATTGTCTATTAGGACTGATCCCCCCACTCAAGTATCGGCAGAGCAAGTTACCAAGCAATCGCAGCAGTTCGCCCTAATGGCGCTGTTTGCCAAGACGGTCTATAGGAACGATATTCTGGATGAGAAGGCTAGAACAGAAAAAGCCTGCGAATATCTGGAGCACCCCACTCATCGTGACGTTCTACTGGACATGCCGCGCGATGCGGATGGCGGAGGCTGGTCGCGCTGGACGCGATCGGGGTCTTGCTTTGGCGGTGACGGTTTGTATTTTGAAACCTATGTGCATCGAAACAACAAGGAGGTTATCGACGAAGCTGTAATTGCTTTCCGTGGAACAGAGAATACCAAATCTCAAATAGTTAGCGACTGGGGAGCAAATCTCAGTGGAATTTTACCAGTCGCTTCTAATGAATACAGTCTGGCAAAAACTCTCATCGGCCCTATTATTACAGCTCTTGAAAATATCCCTTCGCCTGCCGATTCGAGTAAGCATGTCGATATTTATCTCACCGGTCATTCCTTGGGGGGCGGCATTGCCCAATACATTGCTTATTCCTTTGATTCCAGTATCAAGAAAACTTTTACTTTCGATACGTCGCCTGTAACGCACGGGACACATTTATCTGATGAGGAGCAGAAGCTTGACCCAGAAATTGATCGCATTTATATGGATCATGAATTTCTCTCATTTATACGGAACGTAACAACACGTTTAACCAAGCGCCGTTTCCACAGGACGGATTACGAGTTCTATTTTGTTGATCAAGGTGCAATTAAATCACACAATATGAGTCATCTGACTTGCCAGTTCGCGGCGCGAATAAAGGATCCTGTAGAAGATCACCACTATTCGGTGGCAAGTGCTACGGCGACTTTGAATAATCCAATTTTATGCCCGAATGATGTGCGGGCGTTGATTCCGAAAAACTTGCTTGAAAACCATTAAGGTTGATGGGCTTGTTTGTGTATCAGTCGATTACAAATCATTCTTTTAGCACTAACACCACCCAAGGGGAAATATATTGAAGAAAATTACATTGAAACCAGCCGCCCTGCTGTTACTGGTAGGAATGCTGGTAGGGATATCCGCACCTGCGTTGGCAGCTGAGGTTAAGTTAATGTGTCAGGGAGTAGATAAGGACTCTAATGAAGCTGTATCAGATATATTCACCTTTGATGAGACTGCGCAAACTGTAAATGGGCACTCCGTAACCACTCGTTGCCAAGGAACTGCTGGATATTGTTATCAAGCGAGCATCTCTGACACACAGGTTGATTATTCTTCATTTGCTGGTGGAATATTTGTCTCTACAACGACCTTAGACAGAATGACAGGGGAGTTCAGTAGGCTCTTGTGGAAATCAGGTTCATGCGAACCATTCAAGAAAAAATTTTAGCACATAGGTATAGCGTAGATGCGGTTCGAAAACTCACTACATCCTTGTACAAACAGTTACCTGGATGCAATAACGTGGAATACGGGCTACGCCACTGTTTTTTGAAGTGCGCCCTGCCAATATTTGTACAAGGCGTAAAAATTGCACCGAACCAGCCTGACAAACAGCCTGCCAAGCTCGTCTAATTCAGGCAAAGAATTTCAATCTTGTTTCAAAGTAGCCGCTTTACCGAAGTATTGTTTTTAATTTAACGTTTCATCAAATAAAGGGAATCAAAATGAAAAAATATCTTTTAGCCGCAGCTTTGGTAATGGCTTCAACAAGTGCAATGGCAGATCGGATGGTGACTGGAACAGGAAATTCCTTTGAGAACAGGGTAGACGCATGTAGAAAAGCAAAAGACAACGCGAGTCGTCAGGGAAGTGGAAGTGAACAGGTGGCGAGCTATTCTGCATGCTCTTGTGAACAAACGATTAATAACGACAAGCAATATTATTCTTGCAATGTCGATGCGAAATTGGAAAAGCGCAACACGCAGTAGTGTGTTGTTGGACGGTGGACATATTGATTTGACTGTAGTCAGCCGTATTAGGCAGCGGAACCCGGAAAGCGCGTAACGCTTCCGGGTCGGTCGCTGTGCCGCAAGTCAGAGAATACAAGGGCGATTTAAATATCATTCCTGACGAGTCGCCAAATTTGCAAGATGGTAGGGAAACGGTATAACATCCCTGCACTGATTTCCATTCCCCTATTCGAGGAGCATCATCAAAATGAACGTGACCGAAATCCCGGAAATTGCCGCGATGAGCGTTCCGGAAAAAATATTTTTTCTTGAAGACCTATGGGATAGCATTGCCACAAATAATCAATCTGTTCCCGTTCCGGAAAGCCATATCCGGGAACTGGACCGACGTTTTGCTCGGCATGCATCTAATCCGGGTTCGCTGTTAACCTTACAAGAGCTCCAGCAAACAATTACAAAACTTTCGTGAGTTATTCCCTGCGCTTTCTGCCTGAAGTGGCGGCAGATTTGATGCTTGTTCAGGCTTGGTACGAAGATAAAGCTGCGGGGCTTGGGCCTGAATTTCTTCGCTGTTTTTACGCTCATGCAGCAGTCTTGCAACGCACACCGCTCATTTTTCCCAAGGTTCACCAGGATTTTCGTCGCGGTTTATTACGCAGGTTTCCTTACGCATGCTATTACCGGGTTGAGGGGGATTTCGTCATCGTTTACGGAATATTTCATTGCGCCCGTGATCCATCTACGATAAATGAATCACTTGTAGAGCGTCGAGAGGAATAAGCCGTAAAGACTGACTCACTGCCCCACCCATCTTGAAGTCCGTAGACTACAGACTACAAGTAACATACTGTGCTTTTTATCGTAACGCCTGCGATTCTCATCCTGACATTTTATGAACTATCTCGTCTAACAACACAAGCAGACGATGTGCGAAATTATTTCCGGATCATTAAACATTTTAAAAAGGCGATAATTCGGATGAGGTTGTTGACAATTACTCGAAATGCGATTGTTCACCGACAAAAGACGGATATTTTATTTGTACCGTTGATGCGAAACTGGAGAAGAAGCACTAATCCCCTTTTCATCATCGTGATGCAAGGGGTACTGCGCCGTCTACCGGAGGTTCTGTGTTGAATGTATTCGATGCAGGATTTTCGGCGGATGGGGCGGGATTTCTACATCCCGTAGGCGGCAAGTTGGCTTTAAGCAAGTGAATGATAAATACGTTGTGAACAAGGGTGAGGTGGAGGTGTGGCCCCTAATCGCGCATTTTAAAGCAGTAAAAACTGACCAACAGCGTCGGCTAGCCTCAAACGATGCTGAACTTAAAAAGACAGGGAGTCTTGAATTGAAAGCACAAAATAGTGGTATTAAAACAAAGCACGTATTGGCAACGCTAGTCGCAAGTTTGATGATTGCTCCGATGGTGGCGAGTGCGTCATGCGAAGGACTGGTCATTTCAGGTGATTTGGCTACAGCAAAATTAGTGTTGCCAAGCGGCTCAGTTACATTATTAAGTGGTGCGGCTGTAGCCTCGACGGAATCACTACAGCCTGTGTCTGCGGGCTACGTAAAGTCGGCGGTGATTGGGGGAGCTGCAACGTGTACGGTTGACAAAACCAGTGGGAACTGTTGTTACATACACAATTACTGGAGCGGATTTAACTCAAGCCAACTTCAATGGGGTCACTTTTACAGATAAATCTGGTGCTGAGCAAAAGGGGGTCTCGGGTGAGCAAGCTACCCTTTCCGGCGTCACGATCAAATCAGCAGTGGTTGCACCCGCAAGTGACACGACAAATGATCCGCTTAATTTAAAGGGCACGATTTACATTGCCCCGACGCAGGATTTGGTGTCCGTCACGGGAGAAACAATCCCTGCTTACTCTGAGTTGCATTACGTGAATAGTGATCAGGGGATGTATACGCTTTCTGGTGAGAAAGATTCATGCACGAAGCTCTTAGCGAAATTTCGATGTGACCAGCCTCGCCTACAGAAAAGCAAGGATTTCACCATTCCTGCTTCAAGCCTAAAAAATCGGTACATCGCTACCAGTTGGACATCAGGTGTGTTGGTTATCCCTTATAAATATGGTGTTGCCAATCATAGCATGACAAAAACATCCACAACCTTGGGCGCGTATTTTGGGCGC